>OLGI01000011.1_pt1 | contig 272065 bp, 206 predicted proteins | sample 1605221 | NCBI WGS metagenome assembly OLGI01 (sample SAMEA3888915, study PRJEB22519) | human gut metagenome | biome: human gut; feature: human-associated habitat; material: faeces | place: Denmark | collected 2010 | reverse complement strand
TGGAGGACAACCTGTTTCCATGAAGAATATCAAGGAAGTTCGTGCTATCGCTGATAAATATGGCAAACGTGTATTGTTCGACTCGGCTCGTTTCGCGGAAAATGCTTATTTCATCAAAACTCGTGAGGAAGGTTATCAGGACAAAACGATTAAAGAGATCGTGAAAGAAATGTTCGATAACGCTGATGGTATGACGATGAGTGCGAAGAAAGACGCTATCGTGAACATGGGTGGATTCATCGCAACTCGTCACCAAGACTGGTTTGAAGGTGCTAAAGGTTTCTGCGTGCAATTCGAAGGTTACCTGACATACGGAGGTATGAATGGTCGTGATATGAACGCTTTGGCTATCGGTTTGGATGAAAATACCGAATTCGATAACTTGGAAACTCGTATCAAACAAGTAGAGTACTTGGCAAAACGTTTGGATGAATTTGGAATTCCTTACCAACGTCCTGCAGGTGGTCATGCGTTGTTTATTGATGCCCCGAAAGTGTTGACTCATGTTCCGAAAGAAGAGTTCCCGGCTCAAACGTTGACCGTTGAATTGTATTTGGAGGCTGGTATTCGCGGTTGCGAGATCGGTTATATCTTGGCTGACCGTGATCCGGTAACTCGTGAAAATCGTTTCGGAGGTTTGGATCTTCTTCGTTTGGCTATCCCGAGAAGAGTGTACACGAACAACCATATGGACGTGATTGCCGTTGCTTTGAAGAATGTATATGATCGTCGTGAGCAAATTACTCGTGGTTTCCAAATTACTTGGGAAGCACCGTTAATGCGTCACTTTACCGTTCAATTGGAGCGTGCTAAATAAAAAAAAAAGGGGCGAAAGCCCCTTTTTGTTTATAAACGTTATGAACTATTTCTTTAAGCTAGCTAAAGCTGCATCATAGTTAGGTTCTTGGGTAATTTCCGGAACGAGTTCTTCGTAGATGATCTTTCCGTTCTCATCAATAACAACAACAGAACGAGCTAATAATCCGGCTAAAGGTCCGTCTATCATTTCTACTCCATATTTGTCACCGAACGCATGATCTCTGAATGCAGAAAGAGGAATTACTTTGTCAATTCCTTCTGTGGTACAGAAACGAGCGTGTGCGAAAGGAAGGTCTTTAGAGATAGCTAACACGATCGTGTTGTCCATTTCTGCCGCAAGTTTGTTGAATGTGCGTACAGATGTTGCGCATACGCTGGTGTCAAGACTGGGGAAAATGTTTAGAACAACACGTTTACCCTTTTCGCTTGCCAAGGTCAATTCAGATAAATCCGTTTTTACTAATGAGAAATCGGGAGCGACTGAACCAACTGAAGGTAGATTACCTTTCGTGTTTATGCTATTTCCTGCAAGTGTTATTTTTGCCATAGTGTTTTAAATTTTAATGTTTGACTTATTATCGTTTTTCAAATATATAATTTTAATCTTGTTTCGCAAAAAGAAAATTCATAGCTTGTTTTACGGGAGTTTTGAAATAAAGTTTTACGAAAGCGAATGAAATTTTGTCTTTGTTAAGTGTATTGTGGAGAATGATGCGGTAGGAGTTCATTTTAATCTAAAAAAATATGTGCGAATGTTTGTATTTATACGAGAAAGCGCTATCTTTGCACCGTCAAAATTAAATGACACTCGGTTCGGTAGCTCAGCTGGATAGAGCAACGGCCTTCTAAGCCGTAGGTCTTGGGTTCGAATCCCAACCGGATCACATAAGAACAAAGCCAAACGGCGACAAAAAAGAGACAAGTCCTACAATATCAACGTATTGTAGGACTTTTTTTATTGTTTCAGTCTTGCCTGAAAGACAAAAAAGGGGCACGAAAAGACACTGTTGAGTATCCAAATCGTACCCCCTTCCCCAAAAAACGATTAGGGGGTACGATTGTCGGAAATCACTATCTATGCAGAAGGTTTCAATCTCTGTATTGATTTTAGATATTATCATCTGAAACCTGTTTTACTGTGATTTTTTTATTAATGGTGGTTGAATTCAGTTGTTTACTTGAATACCTTTCTTCCATTTAAGAATAGCAAAGCAATACAAAAGTCATTCTGTAAAAGTATTTCAAAGTCCAAAACAGATACAGACACGATTTTTGTATATTTGCAGGATACAGATAACACCTAACAAGTATGAAAAAAGAAATCCTATATCAAGAAATAGCGAGAACTATTGCCTGTCAAATTAAGAAAGGCGTGTGGAAAGCTGGTGAGAAACTACCTTCTTTACGCACTATTAGCAATGAAAATGGTGTAAGTCTTAATACGGCAATTCAGGCATATTATGAATTGGAAAAAGACGGATTTATAATATCACGCCCAAAATCAGGGTATATTGTCAATTACAAACCCATACGCCTATCTGTTCCAGCGACAACACAACCGTCTGTAAAGCCTGAGAGCAAAGAGGTGGTAGATTTGATTGCTGACGTATACAGCTCGTTAGAAATAGGAGATAAATCGATCACTCGATTTTCATTAGGAATGCCCGAAGATATTTTATTACCAATTGCAAAACTTAATAAAGAACTTATAAGAGCTATGCAGGCACTTCCGGGTAATGGAACCCGGTATGATGAAACACAGGGAAATATGCGATTACGTAAATCTATAGCTCGTTTTACGTATAGTTGGAAGGGAAACTTGACAGAAGATGATATAGTGACAACTGCCGGAGTTACTAATGCGGTTGCTTTAGCTTTATCTGTAATTACTAAGGTAGGAGATACTATTGCGGTTGAAAGTCCGGTCTATTTTGGAATGTTACAATTAGCCAATAGTATGGGGTTACGTATATTGGAATTACCTACCAATCCAGTAACAGGGATTGATCCAGATGCGCTGAAAAAAGTTTTACCACAAATTAAAGCTTGCCTGCTTATAAGCAACTTTAATAACCCATTGGGAAGTTGTATGCCTGATGGACATAAAAGGGTAGTTGTTGATATGCTGGCCGAATATGATATACCTTTGATCGAGGATGATTTATATGGTGATTTATTTTTTGGAAATTCACGTCCTAAGCCCTGCAAGGCTTTTGACAAGAAGGGGCTTGTTTTATGGTGTGGTGCGGTATCTAAAACATTAGCGCCGGGGTATCGGGTAGGATGGATTGCTCCCGGCAAATTTAAACATGCTATTATTCGCCAAAAGAATATTCACCTTATTTCTACGCCTGCGCTTAATCAAGAAGCGGTTGCCAATTTCATGGAGAATGACAGATACGAAAACCATTTACGTAAACTGCGACAAGAATTATACGCAAACAGTATTCATTTTGCCCATTCCATCATGGATTACTTCCCCGAGAATACAAAAATTGTTACTCCACAGGGAGGATTTATGCTTTGGATGGAATTAGACAAACAGATTGATACGACAGAACTTTATTATCGGGCTATGCAGCGAAAAATAAGCATAGCCCCCGGACGTATGTTTACATTACAAGAGCAATATACCAATTGTATGCGTTTAAGCTATGGACAACGATGGACTCCACTTCTTGAAGAACGTTTAAAACAATTGGGGGATATAATTAAAAATCACTTTAACTGATGTATGTATTCCTTTAGTACTTCCCCTATTACTTGAAGTCCTTTCATGATTCTATCTTCTGGCATATTAGAGTAATTTATTCTAAATGTATTTTCTTTGTGCTCAACAGGATAAAATGAACCGCCGGGTACAAAGGCTATTTTCTGTTCAATGCATTTTTGCAGGATGTCATGCGCTGAAATATTTTCGGGTAATTCTATCCAAGTAAATAACCCGCCTTGAGGATGAGTATATTTTATGTCATTAGGAAAATAGCGTTCAATACATTCTAAAGCTATATCTCTGCGTTTTCTGTAGACTTCTACTATTTTGCTAATATGCTCATCAATATCATATCGTTTTAGATATTCGGCAATAGTCATTTGAGCTATTGTGTTACACTGCAAATCAGTGCCCTGCTTAACTAACACATACTTGCGGATAATATCTTTATCACCTGCAATCCACCCAATCCGAAAGCCCGGACAAAAGATTTTAGAAAAACTACCAGTACATAAGATATTACCTACCTTATCAAAAGACTTTATAGAGGGTAAAGACTCTCCTTCAAACCTTAATTCTCCATAAGGGTTATCTTCAATAACAGGAATATCATATAAAGCAGATAGTTCAGCCAGTTTTTTTCGTCTTTCCAAACTCCATGTTTTTCCAGTGGGATTTTGAAAGGTTGGTATTACATATATTAGTTTTATATTTTGAGTATTATTCAGTACCTCTTCCAAAGTAGCCATATCCATGCCTTCTTCATCTGTTGGAATTTCAATGAAGCTACTCCCATATGATTTGAATGCGCTAATTGCTGCTAAATAGGTGGGGCTTTCACACAATACGATATCACCATCGTCCAGAAATACTTTTCCGGATAAATCTAATCCTTGTTGCGAACCGTGAGTTATAAGAATATTATCCTTATCAAACGATGTCCCTAAGCGTTCATTCATTCGTTTGGCAATCCATTCACGTAAAGGATAATACCCTTCAGTAGTCGTATATTGAAGAGCTTTTGCTCCTGCTTCTTGCAAAACGACCTGATTCATTTTGTTAATTTCATCTATGGGGAATAGCTCAGGGGCAGGTAGTCCACCAGCAAATGAAATAACATCTTCCCGTTCTGTAACTTTGAGTATTTCTCTTATTTCCGAAGCCTTTATATAAGACATTCTCTTGGCAAATTTCAACTTCATAATCATTAAATATATTTGAAAACTAAAATAATGCAAAGTAAAGCATAATAGATAAATGAGAACAGATACAATTTGCACAATATCAGCGGGTACAGATTTTCGGAACCAAGTATTATCCCGATTGTATCGCCTACCGAAAGAATTAAACGGACAGTTATCAATAGAAAGACAGGACTGATACTTGCGTCGACAGTTATTCTAGCCGAACCTCAATTAACCAAGCGTGAGAAAGAAATACTAATATTAATTCGGCAAGGTTTTCTGAGCAAAGAGATCGCTTATAAGCTAAATCTTAGTATTTATACGGTAAATAATCACCGAAAGAATATATTGGCAAAGCTAAATGTAGATAATGCGATCGAAGCTATCAATAAGGCGGAAAATTTCGGTATTCTCTATTGATTACGATATCCAATCCAAACCACTAGCTAATATTGATATGATTGCGGTTATATTTCATCCTCTGGGGCTGAATCCATTTGTGCGATGCGCTATGAGTGAATTATACAATCATTTTTCTGCGGAAAAAGTAGTGCGGGTATCGTATGTAAAGAATACCCGCACTTTCTATTTATTTTGAAAAACGTAATTTTATAGTTCAAGATTCACTTCATTCATATTGATTTCAAGAGAGCGCCGCTATACCTGTTCCTATCAAGTTTGCGTTATTCATATTGTTGATATGGATTTCGACATCCGCTAATGCGGATTCATTAAGGAGTTCTTGTAATTTCTCCAGAACAAGAATGTTATAGTTTTTATCTTTTCTATTCTCGCTCCAAAATAGACTGCCTTCGGCTACTAGACAGATTTTTTGTATATCTTTATTATATGATCTCAGTAACTGAATAAGGCCCAGTAGCGATGCGGCGACTAATTGTGCTGATCTGTTGTAGATCCAATGAGCTACATCTACATATACGTCCTTGTGAATATCCGGATAGTTCATGATAGCGGTCAATTTTTGGGCATCGAATTTATTCTCAAACTCATCCAAAGGGAAAGTTGCTTTCAATATATCGCCTAGATACATACCCGAAACCGCTTTCTCAAACCGCTGTTTTCCAAGGCTGCCTGAAATGGCGTCAACCGTATCATCGACTGTCGTGAGGAATGGAGGATGGAAGTTACCCGACTCTAGGTTGACAGGGACTAAGCCTTGTATATTATAGCTCGGATCTAATTTCTTTATTTTATCTGCCGGAATGAAAGTGGCCATGTTGGTGCCTGTTCCTACGATCAGACCGATATAGGCGTCATAGCTATTGTCGGTTAGGCCGGCAAACAAGCTGGCGATAGTATCATTTAATACTTTAATACCTGTAAATTTGATTTTACAATGTTCGTTTAGGTAGTCGAGAAGTGGTTTACCTACTAATTGCCCTACCATTTCTTTAATGTCGACTCCTTTTGTCCAACGTAACAATTTGGCGTCTCCACTGAGTACGGATTCTGCTGGATAAGAAAAACAATAGCCGATTGGCATTTCCTCATCCCGTTTTATCCCGACAATCATATCGGCTAATTCTTTAAATAGCTCCTCACGAGTATATCCCGGTGATTTCATGATCGACATGTCTTTTTTCCACCCGTTGTTGGGATGGATGGTTGGTGATCCTTGTCCAAGATCGACGGTCGCTACTCTATAGTTGGTTCCTCCTAAATCGAGAACCAATGCTTTTCCATTAATATCAGAGGTTTTGGGAGAGATAAAAGTCGGTATGCATTGTATCTCCGCATTTTCATGTTTTAATCCCTCTTCAACCTTTTCCCGAAATGAACTGGCTATCTCTTTGAGTTGGTCATTTTCTAACCAGAAAATATTTTTCTCCATAAGATTGATTTTTTGATTTTGAAATATCCTTGTTAGTGAATAACAATTTAGAAAGGGATTTGACTATCCTTATTGGTTGATTAAGTTAAGGGGATAAATTTCGGATACTGTAAAATTTGTTGTGTTAAATTTAAATTTTGTATAAACAAAAGGGTGACGATGTCTGTTTAAAACACCAAACAGATGATTTTATTTATTAATCTAAATTAAGATATATGATACCGAAAGTGGAGATAGAAGCAGGCAAGGCGGATTTAATCCGTGAGATTTTAGGCGTTAATGATTTGCAGGACATTAACTTACTTGATGAGTACCGTGATATATTTATAAAATCACAAAAGTCTGCGTATGAGAATGAATCTGTTAATGATATTAATTGCACGGATTGAATTTTGCGAGAAGAATGTCTTATATACAGGGCATAGGATGAGAATATATTATTCAATATTCTGTTTACTAGCATATTACAGTTTCTTTGTATTTCTTTCTTAGGAAACTACAGTTTCCCGCTAGGATAGAAACTGCAGTTTCTTCTAGGGGAAACCGGAGTGTCTTTTAGGCTCGGTTTGTGTAAACGATAAGGAAAATCTACTACTTATCATTTACGGTCTTCCCATATTCCTCATCACTTACCGGCTCAAGCCAAGTGTTTTTATTGGTTTGGGGATTACATTCTACGGCGATATGCGAAAACCAACTGTCCGGTGAGGCGCCGTGCCAATGCTCTATGTTTGGTGCGATTTCGACAACATCCCCGGGTAGTAAACGACGGGCGCTTTTACCTCGTTCTTGATAATAACCCACACCACCTACGGCGATGAGTATCTGCCCTCCTGTATGCGTGTGCCAGTTGTTTCGGCAGTTAGGTTCAAACGTTACGTTAAACATTGGTACGTTTAAATCCTTATTGCTTGTTAATGGCGCTAGCCAAGACTTCCCCGAGAAATATTGTTCAAACCCGGTGTTTTCATTTCCTGTAGGGAATTCACTAATTTTTGGAATTTCAGTTTTCATTTCTTGTGCGTTTATATTGCCAATAGAGATTAATGTGATCAACATGGCAATGGTTATTTTCTTTATATTCATATTTGTTTTCTTGATTTTATCCATATCACAAAATTATTTAAGATATTCCATTACTTTTGTATACCAATTACTGATAAGTGTAACAGAATTACTGATTTTACAATCTATAGAATCTTGAAGTTGATGGCTTTTAAACAAATATAGGGGAAATCTCAAATTGGCGAGATTGGACAATTGTCAGTCTGTTGGGATTATGTATTTTTGTCATCATAAGAATCTATAGGATGAAGCCTGATACGGAAAACATATATCAACGGAAAATCAATCAAGTAATTGATTATATCAATGCGAATTTGCATCTCCCTTTACGACTGGATATAATAGCCGGGCAAGTAAACGTGTCCGAGCGGCAGCTACTACGTATTATGAAAGGAGCCTTGAATGAGTCATTATATGCTTATGTGGCGAGGCAACGTGTAGAGCGAGCGGTTCTATATATGCATACGGAAGATATGAGTCTGGCAGATCTAGCGAGTCGGGTAGGCTATGATAACCCCCAATCTTTCTCGAAAGCGTTCAAGAAACAATTCAGCGTATCTCCGAAAGCTTATATGGATAAGTTGCGAGCACGTCTGAGAGAAGAGACCGAGAAGTGGAGTAATGCTTCGGTCGGGAAGGAGATTATTCCATCAGGGATGTTCGGTACGATTCGTTTGCAGAAAGGAAAATATGCGGTTTATACCTTAAAAGGTAGTTATGCGGGATTACAAGAACTATATAATACTATAAATATAGATTTCAATTATACCAAACGGCATGGAATGGCGTTTGAGGAATATGTGAGTTATTCGGAAGAGGATGACGATACCCAAGTGACAAAGATTTATATACCAATAAAATAAATTAGTATGGAAACAAAATTTTGCCAAAGCTGCGGTATGCCGCTGCAAAAGAATGAGGAGTTAGGAACGAACCATGACGGAAGCAAGAATGAGGAATATTGTTGCTATTGTTATAAGGACGGGGCCTTCACGATGGCTTGTACGATGGATCAGATGATCGATCATTGTGCCCAGTTTGTCGATGAGTTCAATAAAGATGCGGACTTTCATTATACGAAAGAGGAGGCCGTAGCGAATATGAAATTATTTTTCCCGACATTGAAGCGCTGGGCGGTGCGATAAGCCTCTATAAAAAGCGTCTATCTGTGCTTCGGCTTGCTGGATTAGTTTCACTGGAATGCGGGGCTTCTTCTCGAAAAAGTCCATTTCTATTTGAATGGTGTTTTTTTTAATGGAGCGGCTCCAATTACCTATTATCTTTCCGTTATACAAGATAACCGGGTAGAAGGTGCCGAATCGGTTGAACGCTTTTGGATGATGTTCTAGCGGCAATACGTCCGTACGGTTCTTGTAACTGATCAAGTATTCATCGAAGGCGGGGAGGAGACGCAGGACGGGCTCGCTCTCATTTTTTCCTTTCCATGATTGGTGGATGAAATATTCACGAGAATCGAACGTCTCGGTCATTAACTCCGTCTTGATCAGATTGATAGCGAGCCTACACTCGGTAGCGGTTAGCCCGGACCACCAAACAAAATCCTGTAACTGGGCAGGGGAGTGGCTTTGAAAATATCTGGATGCCAATCTCGCCAGAGCCTCTTCCCTGCAAAGTTCACGAGTAGGAGGGACACGTTCGTCCAATAAGGCGTAAGTCGTTTTCTTTCCTTTATCGATCCCGCTACAGACGATGCCTTCCACCTCACCCCATGTAAGGAAAAGGTTTACGTGATCTATGGTGGGCAAAATCCCGGATTTTTGCAATTCCGCCGTTACTTCTTGTTTGGTCAGGCTTTTGTATCCTTCCAGTATCTTTCCGATCTGATCTAGGCATCTTGTGAACAGCGTTTTTTCTATCTTCCCGAAATGTCCCTTGGCGTACGACATAACGGCAGCCTTGATACGCTCGGAAGATAGCATAAGCATCCAACGGATATCCTCGGCGGCCACGAAATGCCAAGTAGGACGCATCACATGGGTACGTAGAATATCACCTTTGTACAAAGCCTCATTTACCGTTTCAAGGGAAGAGGATCTCAAGCGAATACCGATCGCCCATTTGGCCATCTCATACTCCTGTGCCTGGATAGCGCCCATCCAAGAGACCAACTCTTTCGGGGACTCGAATCGGGGTTGTTCCAATTGTTGGCTAGCTACTCGTATATGTGTTATCATAATATATGAATATAAACGCAAATGTACGAAATAAAGCGTTAAACATCCCATAATCTTGAAGATATACTCATTCTTTTTGTACCTTCACGCTAGAAACAATTAGTGAAATTTATGACGATAGCGTATTTAAATGTGGCTACGGACCGGCAACACTTGGATATTCAAAGGGAAGAGATCTCTTCTTTTGCCGCGGCCAAAGATATCCATGTGGATAAATGGGTCATGGAAGTATCCGGAGAGAAAGCGAAACAGCCGGGACCAAAGTTAAAACTTGTTCTCGAACGCTTGAAGAAAGGGGATGCCTTGATCGTATCGGATATTACCCGTTTGTGTCTTACCTTATATGAGTTGATGGGGATACTTACCGTTTGCATGGAGAAGGACGTGACGGTCTATTGTATAAACGACCGTTATATATTCGATGACCGGATGGATCGCCAATTGATGATTAATGTCTTCAAGCAAGTAGACGAGATTGATCACAGTCTGGTTTCCATACGTACAAAAGACGCCTTGGAACAGGTGAAAAGTACGGGAAAGCGGTTGGGACGTCCTAAAGGCTCGGAATCCAAGTTGTTCTTCTTAGACGCCCATAAGGGGGAGATCATGAACATGTTGGAGCGGGGAGAATCGGTAGGATCGATTTGCGAGCATTTCAACGTCTCTAAGAATACTTTTTATAAGTATAGGAAGAAATTCTTCAGATCGTAAGGATTGGTTTTAATACCAATCCTTTCGTTTCATATATAGCCAAGTCAATACTCCGGTAACTATCATGACGGCCCAAGCTATGAAATAACCGTAACGCCAATCCAATTCCGGCATTATCTTGAAGTTCATACCCCATACGCCCACCAAGAATGTCAAAGGGATGAAAAGGGTGGAGACAATCGTCAGCCGTTTCATGATGGCGTTCATCCTAAGATCGTTATTGGATATATAAAGATCGACAAGGGAAGAGGTGATTTCCCGGCAGCTTTCCGTTGTTTGGATAACGAATTGGAGTTGGTCTTGCAGGTCATTATAGATCGGCAGGATATCCGGGGTGATAATCCCGTTCTCTGTTCGTAATAGTTTTGAGAATTGATCTTTCAGCGGTTGGCTATTCTTACGGATAATCATGTACTCATGGCGGTGTTGTTGGATTAGGGAACCCATATTACCCTGATCGTTCTTAGGATCGAGCAAAGTCTCTTCTATATCCTCTAGTATCTCTTCTACCTTTGAGGCGGATTCTACTAAATTCGCTATGATCGTGTTTAGAAGGAAAGCGAGCAGCAATCCACTGCCTTTTTTCCGGATGTTCAGCATGTTGGATAGTAGCGCTTTATGAGCGGCCTCGAATACGGGGTTGTTGCTTTCCGTAAAAGTGATAACCGTATTGTTCGCTACCAGTATACTGATGTGCTCAGACCGCATCTCGTTATTGACATCGTAATAGCAGGAGTTTAATACGATAAGCATTCGTCCTTTGTATTCCTCTACCTTGACCACGTGTTGGGGAGTCAAGATATCCTTAGCGTCCAGATTATGCAGTCCGAAATCTTTTACGATACGGGTAATGGCATCCGCATTGGTCAATCCGCTAACCTCGAACCAATTGATCTGATCCGAGTCGGATAGTTTGCTGAAAGAGGTGTCGGTTATCCGCACCTCTTTCGTATGCAAAGATTGTTCGTTGTATTGCGTGAGACGGATGCCGGTTGCTGTCTCATGTTCGCCGGCGTAATAATACTTGTCCGATAAATGCCGGTTGGATATATGTCTTCTCCTGTGTGTATATTCATTCCGTCTCATAATAAGGATCTCTTTTTAATCGAATTCAACAACGGTGATGCCGGCGCCTCCGAACTGCACATGCTCGTCTTGAAAACGACGGACACCGGGAACCGTGCGCAGATAATCCCGGATTAGCTGACGTAAGATACCCGTACCGGTTCCATGCAAGATGCGAACCTTGCCTGCCCCGACTTGAATGGCGTCGTCGATAAAATAGGTCACGCTTTGCAATGCCTCATCGCCCCTCATTCCTCTCACATCGATTTCTTGCTTAAAGTTTATCTTCTTCTCATGCATATTGTCAGTGGTCTGGGAGCTGACGAACGTGCTTTTCTGGATTTCCCGTTTGATCTGGCCTTTGCTTACCTTTTCCAACTGCTCCAGCTTAACCGTGCTTTTGATCATCCCGAATGCTACTACGGCCTGCTTTCCTTGTAGTTCCATAACGGTTCCGGCGGAAACCTGCCCTTTAAGGCGTACATTGTCACCGACCTCTATCACCTCTTTATTAAATATTGGCTGGGCCGTCACTTTTTGTTTCTGTTTCTTCCGTTCGTTCCGTTCCTTGAGCTTCGCCATCTTGCGTGCGATCTTATCGTCTTCTTCTTCGGTCGCCATTACGGAGTTCTTGAACTCTTCCAAGGCTTTGCGGGCCAGTTTGGTCTGTTCTTTTTCCGCTTGGGCCTCCTTGATCTCACGGACGGTATTCTCGATCTTGGCGTTAGCCTCCGCTAGAATACGTTGGGCCTCGGCCTTTGCCTCCCGGATGATCTCTTTCCGTTGCTTGTTTACGGCTTCCAAGTCTTGTTCATAACGAGAAGTGACATCTTCCAGTTTTTTCTCCTGCTGACGGATATTCTGCCGTTTGCTTTCCCAGTACCGTTTATCGCGTACGATATCTTGCAGGTATTTGTCCATATTGATATAATCCGCTCCGACGTTTGCGGAAGCGTCGGCTATCACGTCCTCGGGCAGACCGATCTTGCGTGCGATCTCTACGGCGAACGAGCTACCCGGATTTCCGATAGAAAGCTTGAACAAGGGCTGCATCAAATGGCGGTCGTACAACATGGCACCGTTTACGATACCCTCCGTATCCTCGGCGAAATGCTTCAAATTCTGGTAGTGGGTCGTGATTACCCCAAAGCTATGATTCCGGTTGAAGCGATCCAATAAAGCCTCGGCGATAGCGCCGCCAATCTGGGGTTCCGTACCGCTACCGAACTCATCGATTAGGATAATGGTCCGCTCGTTACAATTCTTCACGAAATACTTCATGTTGGTAAGGTGGGAACTGTAGGTACTCAAATCGTTCTCGATGCTTTGCTCATCGCCTATATCGATGAATATATGCTCGAAGATCCCGGTTCTTGATCGCTCATGCAAAGGAATCAATAAACCACATTGCAACATGTATTGAAGTAATCCGACCGTTTTCAGGCAAACGGATTTACCACCGGCGTTCGGACCGGATATGATCAAGATCCGTTTTCCCTCGGTCAGCTCGATATCGAGGGGAACTACCTGCTTGCCCTGTTTCTGTAAAGACAGGAATAAGAGCGGATGCACGGCACGTACCCAATCCATTTGTCGCTTATCCTCCACGATCGGCTTGATCGCCTTGACTTGCTCCGCGAATAACGCTTTCGCACGAATGAAGTCAATGTCGGCAAGAAACTCGTAAGATTGTAGGATATCCGGAGCTAAAGGACGGATCACGTTCGTGAATTCCGTCAGTATCTTAATGATTTCCCGGCGTTCTTCCCCTTCCAGTTCCCGGATGCGGTTATTCGCTTCCACGACCACCTCCGGCTCTATAAAGACCGTCTTGCCACTGGCGGACTCATCATGTACGATACCTTTTATCTTTCGTTTGAAGGCCGGGGCTACCGGGATCATCAAACGACCGTCGCGCATGGTCGGTGTCACGTCCTTATCGACAACCCCGTCCGATTGTGCCGCACGGAGGATGGATTGCAGGCTGCGGGAAATACCGCTCATCGTGATCGTCATTTCCCTGCGGATTTGCGATAGGGTGGAGGAAGCACTGTCCTTGACCTTGCCGAATTTATCGAGGATACTATCGATCTTTCCAATCAATTGGGGGAAGACAAAGATATCTCCCGCCAATTCAGTCAAGGCCGGATACTTGATTTCCTCATCGTCCATAGGCTTGAAGAAGCGTACGATGTCATTGATCGTTTGCAAGGAACGTTTGAGGTCGAACAACTCCCGTTCATCCAGCCAAGTACCTTCCGGCCGAATCCGTTTCAAGGAATAGCGCACGTCGAAGAAATAACTGGCGGGGAATTCCGTGTCTCCGTGTAGGATACGGATAAACTCATCGGTTTGTTCCAATCGCTTGGATACGACCTCGAAATCGGCGGAGAATCCCATCTCCGCTACCCGCTCTTCCCCGAGCGGGCTTAAACATTTTTCTGTGATTAAGTGACGGATCTTATCAAAGCCCGTCTTTTGTTCAAAATTTTGTGGATATATCACGTGTTTGTAAAATCTTTATTTGATCTCTACCGTCACTTCAGAGCGAATGGTAGGACGGATAATTACTTCTAATTTTGTCTTGCCACGCTTTATATTAAATGTACAGGCGTTGTTGCCGGACGGATTAATATAAGGGGCGAAATAGTATAAATAAGAGAACGCCGGCAAGTAATCGGAGCTTTGCGACGCATCCGCTATTTGGGGATATTTGAATACGTCCCAGAACATGCAATACTTGAAACCGTTCGCGTCCGTAAACATCGTCTTCGGATCACGATATTGCATCGTGTTCGTGATAAAGCGTTTGTAGGCGGATGAGAACTCCTCTGCCGAATGATCCATCTTATGGCGGCCGATCTTTTCTATAATGTCACGGGGACGGATGCCTGCCGCATAAGCGGGAGAGTTACGATCTACGTCAACCACTTGATCCAATTTATCGATATCGTAGCTGATCCCCGTATAATTATAGGTCTTCTTGCTCACCTTGAACGGTACGTTACGTCCGTATTTCGTGTATGGGTATTGCATACACATCAACGGGACATGCACCCGGGCGTATTCGTCTAAACGATAAGAGTCTTCCAGCAACTCGTTCGCCTCACATTCCCAGAGTACACGTCCGGGGATATCTTTTTGATCGATGATACGGATACCGAATTGCAACAGATATTCGGCTTCCGCTTCGGCGGCGGCGTAATTCAAGAACGGGAATTTCTCCATCTTACTGTGCGAGAAGTTATACCGGTAAGTCGGTTCTTTTTCTACCAATACTTTATTCGCTCCCAGATAGTTCGGGTTCTTATCGAAAAAATAGAAAGTCTGTATCAATAAATCCGGCTTCGCGATATCAACCGTAAGTCCTTTTTTGGTCAACTCGTTCTCGATGCATTCGTTGATGACCGTTTCCAGTTTACGGTTATTCTCGTCGATGGTCGAGAAGGCGAATGTCTTGAAGTTACCGAAATCTACGCCGTCGGATGTGACGGTAGTCTTGAACGGGCATACGAATTCTTGCTCATTGGTTGTCTCCAAGCTATACATCGCATAGGCGGACGCCAGCTGGTCTTCCGTGATGGCGTTACTTTTCTTGCAGTCCTTCTTTACTAATACTTGTTTAGAAGGAGAGGAAAGGTTGCTGATAGTCAATAGGACATCGTTTCTTCCGGCGGGATTCAGCAGTTGTGGGATCTCATCGACAGATATTTCCGTCACAGGTACACCGTTGATCTCCTCGATCACGTCGTATTTCTTAATACCTGCTTGCTCGGCGGATGAATAAGGGATGACGCTTTTAATGACCGGCTTGTTGTTTCCCCAGTTTTTGCTCTGGCTGATATCGTATGTGAAGCCTAGTCGGCAGATGGATGTATTCCTGTTTTGGGCGGAAACCGTACAGACCGCCAATACTAATAGTAACGTTGATAAAATCACACTTCTCATCATATTCTGGAATTTTATTTACTCTAAAAATACCTGTTTCGTTTAAAACATAGGCAAAGGTAAAGATATTTTTGATGTGGTGGAATAGTTGGCAATATATTTGCTGCTATAATAGTGTATGAACTTGATATGGATGCTGTGTATATACTTTTTAAGGGTATTTATGTGGTACCGTATTTCGCTTACAATTAGTTAGTAATGAAAAAAATCAGATAGATTATGAGCAAGATGAATCCAAACGAGAAAAAAGAAAACGCTTCAAAAAACGAAAATGTGAATAATGAGGAAGCGACAAATTTGCAGGAAGAACAGTCAAATGCGGCAGATGAAGCTGCCGGCTCTGACAATGTGTCGGGTGAGGTGGAAGCCTTGCAAAAGAAATATAACGAATTGAACGATTCCCACCTGCGCTTGATGGCAGAGTTTGACAATTACCGTAAACGTACGATGCGTGAGAAGGCCGATTTGATCAAGACTGGCGGCGAGGGTGCGTTAAAGAACCTTCTTCCTATTATCGACGATTTCGAGCGTGCCTTGCAGAACGTCCGCACGGCTGAGGATGTAGAGGCCGTTAAAGAAGGTGTGGACTTGATTTTCGGTAAGTTCATGGGTTATCTGTCTCAGCAGGGCGTGAAGCCGATCGAGGCCGTAGGCAAGCCGTTCAACACGGAGGAGTTTGAGGCTATCGCTACGATTCCCGCTCCGGAACCGGACATGAAGGGCAAGGTATTGGATTGCGTACAAACTGGATATACCTTATTTGACAAGGTAATACGTCACGCTAAAGTAGTAGTGGGAGAATAATCGGAAAATCGGCAAATAACAAATACAAGGATGGCTAAAAGGGATTACTATGAAGTGCTGGGCGTTGAGAAGAATGCTTCGGCGGATGAGATAAAGAAAGCGTACCGCAAGAAGGCGATACAATTCCACCCGGATAAGAACCCGGGCGATAAGCAAGCGGAGGAGAACTTTAAGGAGGCGGCTGAGGCATACGACGTGTTGAGCGATCCGCAAAAGCGTCAGCGTTATGATCAATTCGGTCATGCGGGTGTCGGTGGGGCTTCACAAGGTGGCGGCTTCGGTGGCGGAATGTCCATGGAAGATATCTTCTCCCAGTTCGGCGACATCTTTGGTGGACATTTTGGCGGTTTCGGAGGCTTCGGTGGTTTCGGCGGTTCTCGTGGAGGACGCCGTGTGAACCGTGGATCGGATTTGCGTGTGAAGGTGAAGCTGAACCTGAAAGAGATCGCTAACGGCGTGGAAAAGAAGATCAAGGTGAAGAAGTATGTGCCTTGTTCGCATTGTCACGGTAGCGGGGCGGAAGGCTCGGAGGGTGTGAAGACGTGTGATACGTGTAAAGGTAGCGGTGTCGTTACCCGTATCGCCAACACGATCCTAGGGCAGATGCAGACGCAGACGACTTGTCCTACTTGTGGTGGCGAGGGCAAGATCGTTGTCAAGAAATGTACGGAGTGTAACGGTGAGGGCGTCGTTCGCGACGATGAGATTATCACGATCAATATCCCTGCCGGTGTAGCCGAGGGCATGCAGCTCTCCATGAATGGTAAAGGCAACGCCGCACGACATGGTGGAATCAATGGCGACTTATTGATCCTTATCGAGGAGGAACCGCATCCGGAGTTGATTCGTGATGAGAACGATCTGTTATACAACCTGCTATTGAGTGTTCCGCAAGCAGCCTTGGGAGCCACGGTAGAGGTCCCGACCATCGACGGAAAGGCGAAATTGAAGATCGAGCCGGGTACGCAGCCGGGTAAGGTGCTTCGTTTGCGTAATAAAGGACTTCCTTCCATCAATAGTTATGGTACGGGCGATTTGTTGGTGAACGTGAGTGTATATATCCCCGAGACTTTGTCGTCTACGGAGAAAGAGACGCTGAACGGATTGGAGAATTCACCGAACTTCCAGCCTAATAAGACGATGAAAGAGAAAATCTTCAGTAAGTTTAAGCACTTCTTTGATTAACGAATAGAAAAGACTACTGTGTTCGTGTGAGAACACTATAGTATTCGTGGATAAACACAGTAGTGTTTGAAGATGAATACTATAGTGTTTATCACCGGAATACGGTAGTCTTTTTTCATAAGTCCTAAAATGAGTATCCTATGAGAATATATACCCGTGGAGGAGATAAAGGAAAAACCGGCATACATGGCGGTGAGCGTGTCGATAAGGATGACATCCGTATCGAGGCGAATGGGACGTTGGATGAGTTGAACGCCGAGATCGGTATTGTCCGTACGTTGCTGCCTCCCGATCATGAATGGCAGGTGTTGCTGGGTAGGATACAGCGTGAGATGATGGCCGTGATGTCTCATGTGGCGACACCATCGGCGATCCGTGATCAGAATCCGAATCCGCTTCCCGATGATTTGACCGTCTTTTGTGAGTCCCATATCGATGATCTATCCGCCCAGATGGAGGATAACGGGTATTTTATCCTTCCGGGAGGCACACCTGTTTCGGCGCACCTCCAATTGGCCCGTACGATCACCCGCAGGGCCGAACGCCGCTTGTGGACATTGAATCGGAAAGACCCGGTTCCTGCCGGGATCATGGCGTTCGTGAATCGTTTATCGGATCTGTTCTTTACGATGGCACGTTATGACATGTTTCGTCAAGGGAACGCCGAGGAGCGTTGGCAATCCTTTCTGTATAAGCGGAAAAATAAATCCTAGAGGGCGATATCTTGCCATTTGCCTTTCACGAGCTCACGGGTGGACTTGAAGCCGGCTTGCTTTAGCAACTCAAAAACCTCCTTGCGACCGTCGTTCACCAAATCCGGATAATGGCAATCGGAGTTCACCATGACAGGGATATTCATTTCCCGCATCCGTGAGAGATATTCCACACGGGGGTAAAGCTCTTTTTTCTTGGTCCAGTTCTTGGTGTTGACCTCTACCATCAATTCTTTCTCCTGAACCAGATCCAGACAAGCCTCAAAAGGCTTCCGATACCAATCCTCCTCAAAATTGAAGATCTCGTATTTCTGTCCGTTCATATAGATCTTGTCGATATGTCCGACGATATCGATGCCTCCGGCCTCTATCATTTTCATCGTGGTATCGAAGAAACGCTTGACAAGCAACCGGACATCTCCTTCAAAATGACGCTCCACGGAGTGGGCGTATTCCCTGAATGAGCCGTCTATACAGACCATGTTCTCTTCGACCAGACGCTCTGATACGGGCAAGAAATGGATGGAACCGATCCGGTAGTCCAAAGGCAACTCTTGGAAATAGGGGATCGAGGCGTTATAGGTCTCGTCCAGATAATCAATCTCCAGACCGGCATATATTTCTAGTTGATCGCTGTATTTCTGTTTTAGTCGTTTTATCTCTTGCAGATACTCCGGCATATCGTCTTTAGACATATTCCAGAAGGTCTCGAACGGAAGCGGCGAGTGGGAGGAAAAACCGTACGCACGGAACCCGTGTGTTATGGCGAATCTCACGAAATCCTCCGGAATACTTCTTCCATCACAAAAAGTACAATGACTATGGTAGTTACTGAGTTGCATGATTGTTCTTAGTGATTAAAAAGCCACATCCAGATCATCTTGCCCGGATGTGGCCTTGTATGATGAATGAGAGAGGTGTTATTTGATAACGCCTAGCTCTTTTCCTACCTTGATAAACGCGGCGATAGCCTTGTCCAGATGCTCAGTCTCGTGGCCGGCGGACAATTGTACACGGATACGAGCTTGTCCCTTCGGTACTACCGGGTAATAAAAACCGGTTACGTAAATACCCTCTTCCTGCATCTTGGCGGCAAAATCTTGAGACAACTTAGCGTCGTACAACATAACGGCACAGATAGCGGATTGAGTCGGCTTGATATCGAAACCGGCTGCCAGCATCTTGTCGCGGAAGTAACTTACGTTGTTCAGTAATTTCGTATGTAAAGCGTCGCTCTCCTTCAACATCTTGAACATCTCCAAGCTTGCGCCTACAATGGCCGGAGCCACGGAGTTAGAGAACAAGTAGGGGCGAGAACGCTGACGTAACATATCGATAATCTCCTTCTTTCCGGTCGTGAAGCCACCCATGGCACCACCGAACGCCTTACCCAGCGTACCCGTGAAGATATCTACACGTCCGTAAACATCAAACTGCTCGGCTACGCCATGACCCGTCGGGCCTACGACACCGGCAGAGTGAGACTCGTCCACCATAACCAATGCGTCATATTTCTCGGCAAGCTCGCAAATCTTGTCCATCGGAGCGACATTGCCGTCCATGGAGAACACGCCGTCCGTGGCGATGATACGGTGACGTTGGGCCTGCGCCTCTTGTAGGCAACGCTCCAAGTCCGCCATATCGGCGTTAGCGTAGCGATAACGTTTAGCCTTGCATAAACGAACACCGTCGATGATAGAGGCGTGGTTCAAGGCATCCGAGATGATAGCGTCTTCCTCGCCGAACAATGGCTCGAACAAACCACCGTTAGCGTCGAAACATGCGGCGTAAAGGATCGTGTCCTCAGTCTTGAAATAGTCGGAGATGGCTGCTTCCAATTGCTTGTGCAAATCCTGCGTTCCACAGATGAAACGAACGGACGACATACCATAACCGTGTGTATCCATGGCTTCTTTCGCGGCCTTGATCAGTCGTTGGTTATCGGACAGGCCAAGATAGTTGTTGGCGCAGAAGTTCAAAACATCACTTCCGGCATTTACTTTGATGTCGGCTCTCTGTGGCGTAGTAATGATACGCTCGTTCTTGTATAAACCAGCGGCTTTGATGCCTTCAAGTTCATTTGTCAAGAATTCTTTAAGTTTTCCGTACATAAAAACTTCGTTTTTTATTAGTATTTAGATGTGAGTAGTAGCTTCGTTGTCAAAGCGACAGACAAAGGTCTGTTTTTTTTTTGAATTTTAATACTAAAAAAGAGAAGAAATTCATGTCTAAACTGTTTTATTCTCTATACCTTTGCCGACGGAAAAAAACTTAAATCTCATTAAACGCGATGAAGAATGTATTAGTAATTGGTTCTACCGGTCAGATCGGATCAGAGTTAACCATGAAATTAAGAAGTATCTACGGTGGGAACATAGTAGCGGGTTATATCCCGGGTGCGGAACCTAAAGGCGAGTTGTTAGAATCGGGACCTTCCGCTATCGTGGATATCACGAACGAGCAGCAGATCGCTGAGACGGTATCAAAATATAATATTGATACGATCTACAACTTGGCGGCTCTTTTGTCGGCTGTAGCAGAGGCTAAACCTCAGTTGGCGTGGAAGATCGGAATGGGGGGCTTGTTCAATGTGCTTGAGGTGGCCCGTGAGATGCACTGCGCCGTATTTACGCCGAGCTCTATTGGCGTTTTCGGTAACAATACCCCGAAAGACAAGACTCCTCAAGATACGATCCGTAATCCTCGTACGATGTACGGCGTGACGAAGGTATCCGGCGAGTTGTTAAGCGATTATTATAATATCCGTTTCGGCGTGGACACACGTTCGGTTCGTTTCCCCGGATTGATCTCTTACGTAACACCTCCGGGTGGTGGTACGACGGATTACGCTGTCGATATTTACTATTCGGCCGCTAAGGGCGAGAAATTCGTTTGCCCGATCGCAGCCGGTACTTTCATGGATATGATGTACATGCCGGACGGCTTGCGTGCCGCTATCGAGATTATGGAGGCGGATTCTACGAAGTTCGTTCATCGCAACTCTTTCAACATTGCGTCGATGAGTTTCGATCCGGAGATCATCTTTAATAATATCAAGAAATATATGCCTGAATTCCAGATGGAGTATGAGGTAGATCCTTTGCGTCAGGCTATCGCCGAGTCGTGGCCGAACTCCTTGGATGATACTTGCGCCCGCCAAGAGTGGGGCTGGAAGCCGGAGTATGATTTGGATGCCATGACAAAAGACATGTTAGCTAAATTGAAAGAACGTTTCAATAAATAAGAGTGATGTTGTAGCCATGATTGTTTGTGGATAGAGGGGCCGGGGTATCATCGGGGGGATGATCCCCGGCCTTGTTTTTTAACGCTGCTATTTCAATAAATCCGGCCGGAGGCGTGCCGTACGCTCTTGTGCTTGTTGCAAGCGCCATTCTTCGATCTTGCGCTGGTGCCCGGATAATAGTACCTCGGGTACTTTCCAACCTTTGTAATCGGCGGGACGTGTATAAACAGGCGGGGCCAGTAAGTCATCTTGGAAGGAGTCGGAGAGGGCGCTTTGCTCGTCGCCGATCGCTCCCGGTATCAAGCGTACCACGGCGTCGGTTATGATAGCGGCGGCCAGCTCTCCTCCGGTAAGGACATAGTCTCCTACGGATATCTCTTTCGTTATCAAATGCTCACGGATACGATAGTCGATCCCTTTATAGTGCCCGCAGAGGATAATCATATTATTTAGTAAAGACATGCTGTTGGCCATGGGCTGGTTGAGTGTCTCGCCATCCGGGGAGGTATAGATTACCTCGTCATATTCCCGTTCGCTTTTCAACGCTGAGATCGCCCGGTCTATCGGTTCGATCTGCATCACCATTCCGGCCTCTCCTCCGAACGGATAATCATCCACCCGCCTCCATTTATTAGTGGTGTAATCCCGTAGGTTATGTAAATGAATCTCCGCTAATCCTTTATCTTGCGCCCTCTTGACGATAGAGCAATTAATCATCCCCTCGATCATCTCGGGAAGTACGGTAAGTATATCTATACGCATAAAAAATAGTTGTAACGTTAAAACCTCCCGCAAAGGTACATCTTTATTCTGACTCATCGTAAAGTGAGTCTCTATTATCTATGATTCGCGATAGAAAATTAAGAATGAATGAAACGCATGCGTTGGCGCAGTTAAGAGTTCGTAGAAGTTCATGAGGATATTTTTGTATCGTTTGAATTATTATTCGTACTTTTGTCCGTCAATTCGGCGGCTATCAATAGAGGCCGTCTCTTTAGAGAATAAATTTTATAGCGATGAATATATCTTACAATTGGCTGAAAGAGTATCTTGATTTCGATCTGGAGCCAGAAGAAGTTGCTGCGGCGCTTACCTCTATCGGTTTGGAAACCGGTGGAGTAGAGGAAGTTCAAACCATTAAGGGCGGACTTGAGGGACTGGTTATCGGTGAAGTGTTAACTTGTGAGGAACACCCGAATTCTGACCATTTACATATTACGACCGTAAATGTAGGTGGCGAGGCTCCTTTACAAATCGTATGCGGTGCCCCGAACGTGGCTGCCGGACAGAAAGTGGTCGTAGCCGTGAACGGTACGAAACTGTACGACGGTGACGAATGCTTTACCATCAAGAGATCCAAGATCCGTGGCGTTGAGTCCAACGGTATGATTTGCGCCGAGGACGAGATCGGTATCGGTACCGACCATAACGGTATTATCGTACTTCCCGCCGATGCTGTTGTAGGTACGTTAGCTAAAGATTATTATAATGTAAAGAGCGACTACGTGCTGGAGGTGGATATCACCCCGAACCGTGTAGACGCTACTTCCCATTTCGGTGTCGCCCGTGACTTGGCCGCTTATTTGAAGCAAAACGGCAAGCCCGCCGAATTGAGACGTCCTTCGGTAGACGCTTTCAAGATCGATGACGAGACACCGGGCGTAGAGGTCGTGGTAGAGAATACGGAGGCTTGTCCCCGTTATTCCGGTGTTACGATCAAGGGCGTTACGGTGAAGGAGAGCCCGGAGTGGTTACAAAACCGCTTGCGTGTGATCGGCCTTCGTCCCATCAATAACGTAGTGGATATAACGAACTTTATCCTGCATGAGTTAGGGCAGCCTTTACACTCTTTTGACGCGGGTAAGATCAAAGGAAATAAAGTGATTGTCAAGGCGGCCGAGGCTGGTACGAAATTCGTCACGTTGGATGGCGTGGAGCGTACGTTGACCGATCGTGACTTGATGATTTGTAACGTCGAGGAACCTATGTGTATCGGTGGCGTGTTCGGCGGTTTGGATTCCGGCGTGACGGAGGAGACCACCGACGTATTCTTGGAATCCGCTTGTTTTCATCCGACGTGGATTCGCAAGACCGCTCGTCGTTTTGGCTTGAATACGGACGCTTCTTTCCGCTTCGAGCGTGGTTTGGATCCGAACAATACGATGTATGTATTGAAACGTGCCGCCTTGTTGATACAAGAGTTGGCGGGAGGTAAGATCACGGGTGCCGTACAGGATGTTTATCCTACCGTGGTGGAACCGTATACGGTTGAGGTGACTTACGAGAAGATCAATACGTTGATCGGTAAGGATATTCCGGTAGAAACCGTGAAAAGTATCTTGGCAAGCCTTGAGATGGAGATCGTATCCGAGACTGCCGAGGGCTTGACTTTGCATGTTCCCGTATATCGTATCGATGTGCAGCGTGATGTAGACGTGATCGAGGACATTCTTCGTATCTACGGATATAATAACGTGGAGTTCAGCGATAACGTGAAGTCCAATTTAAGTTACCAGACTCCTACGGATCGTAGCTGGAAATTGCAGAACTTGATTTCGGAGCAACTTTGCGGTTGTGGTTTCAACGAGATCATGAACAATTCCTTGACACGCTCCGCTTATTATACGGATCTGTCTGTTTATCCGGAAGCGCATTGTGTCATGTTGATGAACCCGTTAAGCGCTGATTTGAACTGCATGCGTCAGACCTTGTTGTTTGGCGGCTTGGAGAGCATCGAGTATAACATGAAACGTAAGAAAGGCAATATCCGTTTCTATGAGTTCGGTAATTGCTATGATTATAATATTGATAATAAGAAGGAAGATGAGACCTTGGCGCAGTTCAGTGAGGATTACCGTCTAGGCATCTGGGTAGCCGGCAACCGAGTGGAGAACAACTGGGCGCATCCGGACGAGAAATCTTCCGTTTATGAGTTGAAGGCTTACGTAGAGAATATCTTGGTCCGCTTGGGCGTGGATATGAAACGGGTTATTTTCGGTAACTTGACGAATGATATCTATTCTTCGGGCCTAAGTATCACGACCGGTTCCGGACGTCAATTGGGTACGATGGGTATCGTAAGCAAGAAACTTCGTAAGATGCTGGATATCGATATGGAGGTTTATTACGCTGAGTTGTCGTGGACACAATTGATGAAGGAGATCAAGAAGGCGAAAGTAACCTTCTCTGAGATTTCTAAGTTCCCGGCCGTTAAACGTGACTTGGCGTTGTTGCTTGATAAGAGCGTACAGTTTAGCGAGGTAGAGAAAATCGCTAAGGATAGCGATCGCAAGCTATTGAAGGAAGTATCTCTGTTTGACGTTTACGAGGGCAAGAATCTTCCGGCGGGCAAGAAGTCGTATGCCGTAAGCTTCTTCATGCAAGATGAGAGCAAGACTTTGAACGATAAGCAGATCGACGCTATCATGAAGAAGATCCAGACGAATCTGGAACAAAAGCTAGGTGCTCAATTGAGATAAGAATTTAATTACATAAAATAAAGATAAACTGATAAACATATGGGAAGAGCGTTTGAGTTTCGTAAAGCGAGAAAGTTTAAGCGTTGGGGCAATATGGCCCGTGTATTCACGAAGTTAGGTAAGGAAATCACGATCGCGGCAAAACAAGGTGGGCCGGAGCCTGAGAATAATCCTCGTTTACGTGTGTTGATGCAGAACGCCAAAAAGGAGAATATGCCGAAGGAGAACGTGGAGCGTGCCATTAAACGTGCCGTATCCAAGGATTTCACGGATTATAAGGAGATGAACTATGAGGGATATGGTCCTTTCGGTATCGCTATCTTCGTTGAGACCGCTACGGATAATACGACTCGTACGGTAGCCAACGTTCGTAGTTATTTCAATAAGAACGGTGGTTCTCTGGGAACATCCGGTAGCTTGGAGTTCTTGTTCGATCATAAATGCGTATTCCATATCGCTAAAAAAGAGGATCTTTCTTTAGAAGACCTAGAGTTGGAGTTGATCGACTTCGGTGTAGATGAGGTTGAGGAAGACGAGGACGAGGTTGTTCTTTATGGTGAGTTCGCGCAGAATTCGGCGATCCAGAAATATTTGGAGGAGAATGGTTTCGAGATCTTGAGTAGTGAGTTCGTACGTATTCCGAACGATTTGAAGGAGGTTACTCCGGAACAGCGTGAGTCTATCGAGAAGATTATCGAGAAATTAGAGGAAGACGAAGACGTTCAAAACGTATTCCATAATATGAAGGAAGACGATTCTGAGGAGGAATAACGTACGCTTATACGTAAAATAGTATACTTTATCCGTAAAAAAGCGACATCGAGGCAAATTCGATGTCGCTTTTTCTTTTTTACAACGAATGTTTCATGTTTTTTATTTATTTTTGTGAGTCTAGGGTGAATAACAATTTAACTTATATGGTGAAAATGAAAAGACTATTTCTTCTTTGTGCGTTCGTGAGCATGTTTGCGACGTGTAATTTTATCTCAGCTCAAAAGGAGTTAGGGATTTTCAATTCTGTTTCGGCAGGAGTGGGTGTTGGTTTGACGGGTGTAGATGTGGAGGTCGCTACTCCTATTACGCCTTATCTGGCGTTGAGAGGTGGTCTTACCTTTATGCCGGGTTTCAGCATTAATACGGACGTGGATGTAGATGTTAACGATCCGCGAGCGGGCGTGTATAATGATACATACTCCATGGATGTCAAAGGTAGCTTGAAACGTACTTCCGGACAGTTGTTGGTGAATGTTTACCCGTTTCCTCACGCTTCTTCGTTCTTCGTTGCGGCCGGCGCCTATTTCGGTGGTTCTTCCTTGGTGAAGATAGAAGGGCATAGTGATAAGCTGAAAGACCTGATCGCCCAAGGAGAAAGTGCGGGCATAGTTATCGGTGATTATACGATTCCGGTGGATAATAACGGTAATGTATCCGGTGGATTGAAAGTGTCCGGTTTTCGTCCTTATCTAGGTCTTGGATTCGGTCGTGCGGTTCCTAAGAAACGGGTTGGCGTGATGTTTGAGCTGGGTGTGCAATTCCATGGCAAACCGGAGGTGTATACGGATTCAGGGGATGTAAAGGACTTGTTGAATGAGATAGACGAGGATGATACCTTTACGAAGATCATGGACAAGCTAACGGTTTATCCGGTCATGAAGATTCGTATTTGCGGAAGAATATTTTGATTGTCAAAGATAGTATAAGCTAAGAGTGGCGTTAATAATACGATGCCACTCTTTTTTTATGGCTAAACTTTCATTTATTTTGTTTATTTTTGTGCGCTGTTAGGGTCATAATTTTGATAAAAATAACTTTATATGAAAAACAAACATTTAGTGATGCTATTGCTATCATCTTGCTGTTTAGCGGCATGTGTGGATAGTAAGTATGATTTAAGCGATGTCAATACGGACGATGCGGTAATGGGTGAGTCTTGGATAGCTCCCCTCGGTACGGGTTATGTAACGTCGGATGACGTTGTGAATGTAGAGAAAGTCCCTTCCATTCGGGAAGTCGACGGGGCTTACGTCATGATCTATGATGGAGAGATGAAGATTAAGGGGAAAAGCTTACGGGCCGCCTCTGATAAAGTGGAGATCGCCTCGGAAGATATAACGACTGGGGATATCGATGGTTTGTTTGATGGCGATTTCGTTTTGGCGTTAACGAATCCCCATATTACATTAAAGTCGAATGTAAAGAATGCCTCTTTGGATTGTAGCTTGTCTATCGAGGCTGAGAACGCAAGTAAAAAGGAGGCTACTTCCTCTGGTTTTACCTTGTCAACGGTGTCTCCTAATATTTGGATCGGCCCTCTTGATCCGAAGACGGATGCTTTTAAGTTTGTCAAGAACGAGAAGTTACCGGGAATCGTACAGATTGTTCCTCAAAAAATACATTTGTCTTTGTCCGCCGATAGCAAACAATGGGCGAACGCTCCTATGGATGCCTTGAGCGAGTTACGCTATGCGGTAGAGCTTCCGTTGACTCCGGCACCGGAATTTAGCGCCGTATCCGTCGAGCGGATCGAGGACGCTTTTGATGAGGATTTCGTAGACTATATTTTCTCGGACGGAAGCGCGAAGATCTATGGAGAGGTTACGAACGAGATGCCGTTCGATATGTCTATCGAGATGGTGATCATGGATGAGAACAATGTACCGGTAGATATCCAATTCCCGGCGCAAGAGGTAAAAGGACAATCCGGAGAGGTTGTCTTCGAGATCACGAAGGAGGATATGCCGAAAATGAAGGACGCACGTCATATAGACCTGAATTTACATTTAACGGGTAGAGATCAAAGCGAGGCTTTGAAGAAAGGCCAGAAAACGACCTTCAACTTGAAACTTAAGAAAGAAGGCGGAATTTCTATTTGATCCCAGTACTAACCATTTAAATTACGAAAAAGAAAGATGAATACTATATATAATATGTATAAGAGAGGTCTGTGCGCTTTATGTTTATTGACCACTGTGGGGATGTCGGTATCCGCCCAGCAAATACGAACTTCTTACTTCATGCAATCCTCTACGGCACGCACGACGATGAATCCGGCGTATCGTCCCGAGAGAGGCTATGTTTCCATTCCGGTATTAGGTGCGGTTGGCGCTTCGTATGGTACGAACGGAATAGCTGTGGATAATTTTATTTATCCGAAGAATGGTGAGACCGTTACGTTCATGGATAACTCCGTGAATACCGAGTCTTTCCTGAATGGCTTGAAGGACGAGAATCAGGTAAACATGGATTTTGGTACGCAGGTTCTATCCGGTGGCTGGTACGCCGGCAAGGGATTCTGGACGGTTGATGTTTCTATCAAGGGATTGGCGAATATTCGTGCTCCGAAGACATTGTTCGAGTTCATGAAAAAGGGTAATGGATCTCAGAGTACGTATGATATCCGTAATATCAGGGCGTATGCCGAGGCTTATTTGGAGACAGGTGTAGGATATTCTCGTCCTATCACGGATAAGTTGACAGTCGGAGGTAAGGTTAAATTGTTATGGGGCGTAGGTTCTATGGACGCTACGATCGATCAGATGCATGCTGAGATGGGAGAGACTAGCTGGAAAGTTACCTCTACCGGTACATTGCAGACGAATATGAAAGGCTTGGTTCCGGAAATGGAAGTAGACGAGCAAGGCCGTGATTATTATAATAGCTTTGATTTCGATTCTCCGGGTCTTAGCGGTTTCGGTATGGGAGTGGACTTGGGTGCTACGTACCAATTGACCGAGAATATCATGTTATCCGCCGCTGTCCTTGATTTAGGTTTTATCAGCTGGAGCAAGGGAGGTAGCACGCTAGGTAAGTTGGATGGAACTTTCGACTTTAACGGCTTTGATCTGGCTATTGGCGAGAATAACGGTGATATACCGAGCATGGGCGATCAGTTTGACGCTATCAAGGAAGATTTCGAGAACTTGCTTCATTTCAAGAAAGAGGGTGAGTCCGGAAGCACTACCCGTCTTCGTTCGACAATCAATATCGGTGGCGAGTACCGTTTACTGGAAAACAAGTTAGGTATCGGTTTATTGTCGAGCACTCGTCTTTATTCCCCGAAAGCCTATACGGAACTGACATTGTCCGGTAATTACCGTCCGGTGAAATGGTTTGAGGCTACGCTGAGCTACTCATTTATCCATAGTAAGTTCAAGACGTATGGTATCGCCTTGAATTTCTCACCGTCTTGGATCAATTTCTTTATCGGATCGGATTATATGTTGACAAAGGTAACTCCACAATGCTTACCGGTCAGCGGTAACGCCATGAATCTTTACATGGGAGTAAGTGTTCCTTTGAAATCATTCGCTAATTAATAGGGAATACTCAGAATAGAGTCTGTATCATAAAGGAAAAGGCTGTCCGGGTTATATACCCAGACAGTCTTTTCTTTTTTATTAGGCTCGTTTTAAACTACTTTTTATCGATCTCTTTCAGCAATTCATTTACCGCTGTTCTCAATTGCGTATCTTCCCCTTTGACAACAGTTTCCGGAGAATTAGCGACTTTAACATCCGGTTCCAGCTGTGTGTTCTCTAAGTAACTACCGTCCGACAGGCGATAACCGGTAATAGGTGTGCCGAATACCAGCGTCGGATCTTGCAGGGTTTCCCAAGAGACGGTAGTCATTGTTCCCGGTACGGGCATACCAACTAAACGTCCGATGTGTTGATGCTTATAAACCCACGGGGTTCCATGTGCGTTACTATAATTAGCCTCGCATTGGAGCATGATGGAAGGTTTATTCCAGCGGCGGCTAGGCATATCGCAAGCCTCCCGGCCACGTGTCACTTGGGTGAGGTATTTCTCTCCGCTGAACAAGATCTCGATATCCTCATGCAAACGTCCACCACCATTAAAGCGGGTATCAATGACGATGCCCTCCCGGTCGTTATATTTACCTAGGATATCGGAGTAGACAGAGCGGAAACTAGGGTCTCCCATGGATTGGATATGGACGTATCCCAATCGTCCGTTCGACCATTTATCCACGTCGGCGGCACGTTGTTTCACCCAGCGGGTATAAAGCAAGTTATTTAACTCACCGTTACTGATAGGCAAGACTACCTCTTCCCAACGTTCTTTGGTTTGTGGATCGTAGAGGGAAACCAAGGTCTTCTTTTTGGCCTTATTGTTTAATAGCTTGGAGTAATCCATATCCGGGGTTATTTCTTGCCCGTCTATTTTCTCCATGACGGTACCGGCTTTTACCTTGGAACGTGCGTGATCGAACGGGCCTTTTTCCACTACCTCAGCGATTAATAAACCTTTGCCGCTATGGTTCCAATCGAAAAGTAGGCCTAGGTTGGCGGTAATATTGCCGCTTGTTTGCGGACGGAAGCGTCCTCCGGTATGAGATACGTTGAGTTCTCCCAGATATTCGCTTAGCAACTCCGCGAAGTCATAGTTGTTATTGATATGTGGCAAGAACTTACGGTAGGCGGCGGTCATAACGTCCCAATTTACGCCGTGCATGTTCACGTTGTAGAACCGTTTTTGCTCTTGTTTATAGACATGGTCGAACATATACTCACGTTCGGCGGCCAAGTCCATTTTTAAGTTCGCTTGGTAATGAATCGGTGTTAGTTTCTCCGATCCCATATCCATTTTTTGCATGGAATTGCTACCCAACAAGAACAGGTTCTTACCTTCCTTATCCATTTCCATGTTCGCCCATCCGGTATTCATCTTGTGGAGTAGCTTGGTCTCTTTCTTGCGCAAGTCCATTTTCCACAGGTCGTATTTGTCTTCGAAAGCCGAGAAATAATATAAGGTCTCGCCATTCTTCGAGATGACGGCACTACCCATTTCGGAGGAATTAGGAGTAAGGCGTAGGATACGATCTTGGATGCCTTTCAGTTCCACTACGATATCCTTGGGCTTTTCGTCTTTCTTTTCATCGGCTTTATCTTCTTTTTTCTTGTCGTCGGTTTTGTCCCCGGTTACCTCTTTCTGCTCCTTTTCCAGTTCCTTTTGCAACTCATAATCCTCTTTGCTCAAGCGGAATTTATCATAAGCGTCTTGATTCATGAATACCAGCATGGCATCATTCAAGGAGCCCCATGAGGCATGCGCACGCATTCCGTAACGCTCGGTGGTGAATAAGATGGCGTTTCCATCCAGTACCCATTGTGGGGAGGTGCTGGTGTAACCGCTATTGGTCAGGTTGGTAATCTCCCCGCCTTGCGCGCTAACCAAGCCGATATCCGAATAAGGATCGTGCTTGTTTCCGATAAACCGGAGCGTGAACCATTTACCGTCCGGCGACCATGAGTAATCGAAACCGCCGGCTGTGCTATACCATGTGGAGCCATCCGTGACTTGGCGTACTTTCTTCGTCTCAAGGTTGACTACCATCAGCCGCATACGATCTTCTATGAAAGCGAGTTCCTTACCATCCGGTGAGAATTGAGGATAATTACGCTCTACGGTCTTAGAAGGCAGGAGAACTTCCTCTTCGATAATCGTTGCGTTCGGGAAATTAGCTTCTTCCTTACGGGCGATCTTAGCCAAGTAAAGTTGCCAATTACCACCACGCTCGCTGGCGTAAGCCAAGGTACGGTTATCCGGCGAGAAGCATACGCCTGTTTCGGCGGCCGGGGTATTGGTGATTTGTTTGGTCGTGTTGTAATCGGCCGAGGTGACGAATACCTCGCCTCTTAGGGTTAAGGCGATCTGCTTGCCATCGGGGGATACGGTGGCAGAGGTAGCTCCTTTGCTGGAATTCAGATCGCTGATTTGCTCTTGATCGTCACGGATCAAATCAATCCGCACTTTCTGCGGATTGACTCCCGGACGTTGTGTATAGATCTCGCCATCGTATGTGTAGCATAATGTATTGTCGCTACTTGTAGAGAGGAAACGTACGGGATGTGTCTTGAACTTAGTAACCGCCGTTATAGATTGTGGGGTGTTGAGAGGGAATGAATATACATTGAAAGAACCTCCGTTGCGTTCGCTCAGAAAGTAAACCGTCTGTCCATCCGGGGTAAATACGGCGTTGCGGTCTTCTCCCGCATGGTCGGTCAAATTGGTATGTTTTCCAGTTTGCGTATCGTACATCCATATATCCCGGGTGACGGACGAGGTATGATGTTTACGCCATTCATCCTCGAAGCCCTTACGGTCTTGGTATAAGAATGTCTTTCCGGATTTATCGAAGCAAACCATCTCGGCGGGTGTTCCCAATACTTGCTCCGTACGTCCGCCACCGATCGGCACTTTATAAAGTTCCGTCATGGCCGAGGTCGGGAATAAGGCACTCTGGGCGGGATCTTGTATGGATGCGGAGAAGAGTACGTATTTGCCGTCGGGAGTAAAGGCCGATGGAATCTCGGAGGCGGAATGAGTGGTGAGGCACTGTGCCGTTCCACCGTTGGAGGGCATTACGAATAAATCGAAATTGCCGTTACGATCGCTGGCGAAAGCGATTTGTTTTCCGTCCGGAGACCAGATTGGCGTGCATTCATACGATGCTTGGGTGGTAAGTTGTGTCGCTGTTCCTCCTTTGGCCGGTACTTTATAGATATCTCCTTTGTAACAAAACGCGATCTCTGTTCCATCAGGAGAAATTTGTACATCACGCATCCACAAAGGGGTTACAGCGTAGCTGGTAGTCGCAAAGCCCAAGGCAATGCAGGTTAAAAGTTTTTTCATGTACTTAATGCTTTTTTAGAATGGTACGAAGATACATATTATTTTGTACCCATCAGTCTGCTCTCTATTGAAATATTAACTGGATTTACCCTTTCAATTTCACGATAAATAACACGAGGCTTTCCCCTTGGGCCTGTGCGGGGAAAGTATTTCGCAGATCCTCTCCGGATTTGCTGAAACAATAGGAATGGCAATAGGGATCGATAGGGTCCATTCGTCGCACATTTCCGGTTTGATAAAAATTATCTTTTAATCCTTCTTTTACCTGCCAGCATTCTTCCTTCTCCGTATCATAACAGAAGGTGTAATTTCTGGACTCATCCTCTGCGTTATAGTAAGTAGATACCCAGAAACGGCTACCCATGCGGATCGGTAGCAAAGGGAGTGTATTCTTTCCGGCAAGGTTCTCCAAGGCTTGGCTTTGCCGCTTTTGCTTAATATATAAAGTGTCCCGTAATAAGTTCCCGGGTTGATAGGAGGGGGCGTAGGCATAAACCGTTCCGCTTCCGGGCTCCACGGCTACTTCCGGGGCGAGACAACCGATCGGGCATGCGGAACGTTCCAGATCGACCGGACGGATCGTATGAGATTGTAATTTATGGAAAGAGGAATCGTATTCAACGATCTGTTTCTCAATCGTAGCGGTTTGCCCTGCCGTATCCCCATGAACACATTCCTCGGTGGTAAATATCCGGTTATTGTGCATGGATATGGATAGCATATGCCTATTCTCCGGAAGGTCGCATTTCAGTTTCTTGCGGGTAAGGAGATCACCATTGAATGAGTAATAGAAAATATCGTCCGTGTTTCCAAGTACGATCAGCTGCTGGTTGGCCGGGTTCACTACATACCCCGCTACCCGTATGTCATCCGGATGGGTGATGCGACAGATAAATTCTCCCTTGCGATTGAAACGGTAAAGCGTCTCATTGCTGATAAGGAATAGGTTGTCTCCCTCTTGACGGATATACTTGGCCTCCTTGATCGAATGCGTCCCTGAGTCCTGTAATGGAATGGCGATTACCTCATCCGCGATGTCAGACAAGGCTCCGGTAGGGTTGCTCCGGATTGATTCATTCGAGATTAACAGGTTATAGGCTTGCTTTCCGCAAACCAATAGAACAAGTAGTAATAAATATGTAAAGGTTCTTTTCATATCACCGCTAAATTAAAGAAGGATAAACCTTTTTATGATTTTTACGAATTGTTCTTATAAAACGTAGATCATCTGATTTTATTGGATAAGCCTAGAATTATTCTTGTAGAAATACCCAATTATCCCCCTCGGACATGGATTCTTTATAGGAAAAGCCTTCCCATGTGAATGCTTTTAATGCCTCCGGGTCAGAAATCCGGTTCTTTATGAGATAGCTGCTCATTTGTCCCCGGCACATCTTGGCATAGATCACGATCGTCTCCGCTTTGCCGTTCTTCCAGATCTTGAACTCGGGCGTGATGATCCGGACGGATCGCTCCACCTCCTTCCACTGGAAAGAGGGTTGGATATCCAAGCTGGCTAGATTCAGTAGGATTCCGTCTCCCTGTCGGACGTCATGGATTAATGTATTTGTTTGCCTGTCCTTCCAGAAGGTGTACATATTCCCGTCGCCTAGTTCTGGGATTTTTACGTCGAACTCCATCCGGTAAGGCTTGATAAGGTCTAATGGGCGAAGTAACCCGTAGCATCCCGATACGAAACGCATATGTTCTTGCGAGAAAAGAAAATCCTCCTCCGTGAAGTCTTTCGGGCTGATATTCTTGAATACGACACCGGTATAGGCGAGTATCGCTTGCAAGGGCTGGTTGTTTTCCGCATGAAAATCTTGGTATCTGCGGTAACATTCCGCCGCCAGTTTCGGGCTGAGCTTGAGGATACGACTTAATTCGTCAATGGGAAATTGGGTCATATTCAGGGCGATCTCGTTCGCCTCTTGCTGGAAACGTGGAGTCGTGCCTTGCGGCGCTTTTATCTTGGATGTCCCGGTCATTGTCTTAGCCGGAGATAATAATATCAACATATCTATATTGGATTTGGATTGATCGCATAAAGGTAATCCATATTAAGATTCAAATAGGGTATAAGCATCCCAATAAATCTTAAAGTATCTCGACTCGAATGGGGGATTTAATGGAGGAATGAGTCTTGGTGATAGAAATGTAATGAGGATTATGAAGATGAGAGACGTGAAGATGCGACCTATATTCCTTTTGATAGTATTCATCCTACCTACGATGGCCCATGCGCAGTGGACGGAACAGGATTCTTTGCGCCTGCAAGAATTTTTATCCGGCAAGGAGGAGATACGTTTGAATCCTGAGTTTCAGAAGGCGATAGAAAGCGGGACTTTTCTACGACCCGATCAACCGGGAACCCATATGTTATCCTCACCAAGTGAGTTGCCGATTACGAAAGACTTCTCGGAATATGTACAGTTAGATACTTTACGTAGGTTGACCAATTATGATTCGATTACCCCAGTCCTATTCATGCTGCTGAATTTTAAGTCACCTTCCCGTTCATTGGCCATACAGAAGCAAGCGCACACGATTAGGCTCCCTAAGAATCAGGATTGGAAAGAGTTTAAGGTAGGTAAGGTTCCTATGGCTGCCAACGTAAAACTGACTAATATATACTCGGATGTCGTGAAGGATGGCCAGCGAAGGGGAGGGGTACTTGCTACCATAAGAGTCTATTTCGACGCAGAGGATTTACTAGAGACTATTTTCTGGAAAAGTGCCCGTGACAAGAAGAGAAACAGGAAACGGGAGAATACGTGGAAGTATTATAATGACTATCCGTAAATTGTTGGATTTATAGGATATAACCACTCGAAAAAAACACGTACGTGAATTTCAAAAAACATGTACGTGTTTCCGGAAAAACTCGTACGTGTTTTTTTTTGAGAACATTGACTGTTTTTACCTAGATACTGTGCGTTTACTATCAAAACCTTTTTCTCTCTCTTTTGTTCTTTCTGAAAAGATACGTCCTAATGACATCCGAAATGGACGGTTTGACGGGGAGTTCTCTATTCTGTTTTATAATATTAAGACAAAATGTCATATTTTCGTTTTGGTATTTCTTTTGTAAGGATATAAGTGTAAAATAAATTAGAAAAGAATATAAGAAAGGAGCTTAAATATATGAATTTAAACAATTTTACAATCAAGGCGCAGGAAGCTGTTCAACAAGCCGTACAGTTGGTTACCAAAAATAACCAACAGGTTATCGAACCTGTTCACTTGTTGAAAGCTGTCATTATGACGGGTGAGAGTGTTACTAATTTTATCTTTCAGAAATTAGGGGTAAACGCTCAAAACCTGAATATGGTACTGGATCGCCAAATCGAATCTTATCCTAAGGTTTCGGGAGGCGAACCCTATCTCTCTAGCGAGTCGAACGCTGTCTTACAGAAGGCGATCGATTATTCCTCTAAAATGGGGGATCAATATGTATCGTTGGAGCCGATCATCTTGGCGTTGTTCACGGAAAAGAGCACCGCTTCACAGATATTGAAAGACGCCGGCGTGACAGAGAAAGAGTTACGTCAAGCAATCGAGGAATTGCGTAAAGGAAATAAGGTGACAAGCCAATCCGCCGAGGATACGTACGATGCCTTAGGAAAATACGCCATCAATTTGAACGAGCGTGCCCGTAGCGGTAAACTGGACCCCGTGATCGGACGTGACGAGGAGATCCGCCGTGTCTTGCAGATCTTGAGCCGCCGTACGAAGAACAATCCGATCTTGATCGGTGAGCCGGGTGTAGGTAAGACTGCTATCGCTGAGGGGTTGGCCCATCGTATCGTTCGGGGTGACGTTCCCGAGAACTTGAAGTCTAAACAGATCTTCTCGTTGGATATGGGCGCATTGATCGCCGGAGCTAAATATAAAGGCGAGTTCGAGGAACGTTTGAAAGCGGTGGTGAACGAGGTTACGAAATCCGAGGGTGAGATCATCCTCTTTATCGATGAGATCCATACCTTGGTAGGAGCCGGTAAAGGCGAAGGCGCCATGGATGCAGCTAACATCTTGAAACCGGCCTTGGCTCGTGGTGAGCTACGTTCGATCGGTGCCACGACGTTGGATGAGTATCAGAAGTATTTTGAGAAGGATAAGGCGCTTGAGCGTCGGTTCCAGACCGTTATCGTAGACGAGCCGAGTGAGTTGGATACGATCTCCATCCTTCGTGGTCTGAAGGAGAAATACGAGAATCACCATAAGGTACGTATCAAGGATGATGCGATTATCTCCGCCGTGCAGTTGTCTACCCGTTATATCACGGATCGTTTCTTGCCGGATAAGGCGATCGATTTGATGGATGAGGCCGCCGCCCGTCTGCGTTTGCAGATCGATTCCGTACCGGAGTCGTTGGATGAGGTTTCCCGGCGTATCAAACAGTTGGAGATCGAGCGTGAGGCGATCAAGCGTGAGAACGACAAGTCGAAATTAGAGCAACTGAACAAGGAGATCGCCGACTTGAAGGAGGAGGAGACCAAGCAAAAGGCTCAGTGGCAGAGCGAGAAGGAGCAGATCAATAAGATCCAGCAAAATAAGATCGATATCGAGAACCTAAAGTTTGAGGCTGACAAGGCGGAGCGTGAGGGTGATTACGGCAAGGTCGCTGAGATCCGTTACGGTAAGATCAAGCAAAAGGAAGAGGAGATCAGGGAGGTACAGGCTAAGTTGAAGACGATGCAAGGTGCCGCAGCTATGATCAAGGAGGAAGTGGATAGCGACGATATCGCCGATGTGGTATCCCGTTGGACTGGAATTCCAGTCAGCAAGATGATGCAGAGCGAGAAAGATAAGTTATTACGTCTGGAGTCCGAGCTTCATACCCGTGTGATCGGTCAGGAAGAGGCGATCAACGCTATCGCCGATGCGGTTCGTCGTAGTCGTGCCGGCTTACAGGATCCGAAACGACCGATCGGTTCTTTCATCTTCCTCGGTACTACCGGTGTGGGTAAGACGGAGTTGGCCAAGGCGTTGGCCGAGTATCTGTTCGATGACGAGAATATGATGACCCGTATCGATATGAGTGAGTATCAAGAGAAATTCAGCGCGACTCGTTTGATCGGTGCGCCTCCGGGATATGTGGGTTACGATGAGGGTGGACAGTTGACGGAGGCGATTCGCCGGAAACCTTACTCAGTTGTCTTGTTCGATGAGATCGAAAAGGCGCATCCGGATGTATTCAACATCTTGTTGCAAGTCTTGGATGATGGACGGCTGACGGATAACAAAGGCCGTGTTGTCAACTTCAAGAACACGATCATTATCATGACAAGTAACCTAGGTTCTTCCTTGATTCGTGAGAACTTCGAGAAGATGACACCCGCCACGCATGACAAGGTGGTAGACGAGACGAAGATCCAAGTACTGGAACTGTTGAAGAAGACGATCCGTCCGGAGTTCTTGAACCGTATCGACGATATCATCATGTTTACTCCGCTGAACGAGGAGGAGATTCGCAAGATCGTATCCTTGCAGTTGAACAGCGTGAAGAAGATGTTGGCTACGAACGGTGTCGCCTTGGACTTCACGAACGAGGCCTTGGACTTTATCGCCGACAAGGGCTTCGATCCTCAATTCGGTGCCCGTCCGGTAAAACGTGTCATTCAGAAGTATGTCTTGAACGAGTTGTCAAAGGCTTTGCTGGGTGGAACGGTAGACCGTAACCGCCCGATCGTGATCGATAGGAAAGACGATGGTCTGGAATTTAAGAACTAAAGTAGACTTGAACGCTTGACGTTAAGCGTGGTGTTTCTATAAAATAATGAAGGTGGAATGATCCTATGTGAATCATTCCGCCTTTTTATTTTTCACTAATAGGTAGATACGGCTTGGTGCGATTATTTCCGGGTGGGAACCGTGCACCAAAATGTAGATCCTTTTCCAACGCTTGACTCCACGCCGATCTCTCCACCTAAATGTTTAATGATTAATTCACAGATAGACAGCCCGAGCCCCGTACCTTGGGTGAAGGAATCTAATTTAGCGAATCGATCGAAAACACGGGAGATATTTTCTTCCGCTATCCCTTTTCCCGTATCGGTAACAAAGAAATAAATATCGTCTTTCCTTATTTCATATCCGATCGTTATCATTCCCTCGAAAGTGTATTTGCAAGCATTATTGATGAAATTAGCCAGTACTTGGGATAAACGGTTTCTCTCAGTATGGATAATGTAGCTTTCCGCAGGCAGTTCCGTGCGGAATTCTACTCCTTCCTTGATCTTGAATCGGTAACTCCGCCATAGGGTTTGCATAAGCTCGTTAATCTCTACTTCCGTATAAAGGAAATCCAATATACCGGCTTCTATTTTTGACATATCGAGTATGTCATTGATTAAATTAAGGAGTAGCTCATTGTTTGCGTGAATGATTTTAGCGAATTCTTTGATCTCCTCTTTATCCTCACTTTCGCTGATAAGGGTCGAGAAACCTACGATCGCATTCAATGGGGTCCGTATCTCATGGCTCATATTGGCGAGGAAAGCACTTGTCAACCGGTTTGATTCTTCCGCCTTCTCACGTAAGCGGATCACTTCTTCGGCCATATTTCGTTCGGTGTCAAGAATGTCTTTCTTATGCCGATGTTCCCTCATCGAAAGGAGGATAAGTAGAAAGGCGATAAGAGCTATCGCCACTACCTCGAATGGGGACTCTATCATGAAACTCGGGACTACTACGAGGCTCATTTGCTTAAAGGTAGAAATAGGGTAAAGTTTGGGGTTGATTGTTGACGTGGAATGGCCGTATGCTTGATCGGTTTTAGACAGGAATGATTTGTAGGCACCTTTCATGGAATGTTTAAGATCGCTTGGCGTGATTGGACTGATTACATATGAGGTCTTGAATAAGTAAGCCTTGATAGGCCCGATTTTGCTCCTGAGAGCTCGGGTACTTGTGGTACTTTGTATTTTAGGTTCCATTGTAATCATAATTTAATACATTTACTGAGTTCTAAAAGAACTTGAGTATCAAATGACTATATGTAAATAAATGATGGAGTGTATTTTGATTTTAACACAAATAAGACTGGCTTTAGTGTTTTTTGTGATCCATAAAGATATTGGAAGTCTCTTTGGGGTACTCGGTTGGAAATATATTCTTTCAAAGAAAATATCATGCGGAACAGTAAATTGCCCGGAAGCTATAAAAAATAATAGGTCTATATGATAATCAAGTATTTTTATTACCTTTGCTTCCTATAAAACCTAAGCTCTTTTAGAACTATGTTCAAGTAGGGGCATTTGCTTTTGTTAAGTCACGTCCGTAAATAAGCTTAATTGTTTTTGGGATATAAAATCAAAATATTTCCGTACATTTGCCGTTATTCAAACCAATTAAACAAGATTAATTATGAGCACGAACAATGACGAGCTACTTTATGACGAGGATGATTCCGTAAAATTTATCCAGAATTATCTTCCCCAAGAACTGAAAGGAAAGTTCAGTAATGACGATATCAACTATATCGTAGACTTGATCTACGACTTCTATGAATCTAATGGCATGCTAGATGATGATGGCGACGATGAGATCGAGATCGATGAGGAAGAGGTTGTAAATTATGTAATTAAGAACGCCCAGAAAGACGGCGTAGGCAAATTCGAACCGGAGGAAATCACTTTTATAGTACAAGGAGAACTTGAATATTGCGATTCGATCAACATGTTTGATTGATATTTGTTATATATATAAAGTTGTTTAAGTGAAATTGTAGAAGATGATGAGGAACATTAAATTATTATCTGTTTTACTGCTATGTATGGCAGTGGTGTTTACGAGTTGCGGAACGTGGAATAACACGGCGAAGGGTACGGCGATCGGTGTAGGCGGTGGTGCCGCTGTCGGAGCTGGCGTTGGTGCCTTGGCCGGAAATACCGCATTGGGTGCCGTGATCGGTGCGGCCGTAGGTGGTACAGCCGGTGCGTTAATCGGTAAGAAAATGGATAAGCAGAAGAAGGAGCTGGAAGCTACCCTGCCTGAGGACACGAAGATCGAAAGCGTGAACAATGGTGAGGCCTTGAAGGTTACTTTTGACTCCGGTATCTTGTTTGCCACGAACTCGAGTACGTTGAGCGACGCTTCCAAGAGTGCCTTGCGTAACTTCGCTACCAGTTTGAAGGCCAATCCGGATACGGATATCCGAATCATCGGCTTTACGGATAACACCGGCAAGGTGGATTATAACCAGACCTTGTCCGAGAAACGTGCGAAGAGCGTTTACGATTACCTGATGATGCAGGGGGTAAGTACGGATCGTATGGTTTATGAAGGCAAAGGTATACATGATCCTGTGGCTAGCAATGACACTCCCGAGGGTCGTTCGTTGAACCGTCGTGTTGAGATCGTGATCTTGGCTAATCAGAAGATGATCCAAGAGGCTCAACAAGGAACGCTTCGATAAGTTTTTTAAGCTATCCCTGCCGGAAGCGGACAGGTTATAGTGTATGAATTGGGGGACTGTCTTTTCCGGATAGTCCCTTTTTTGTTTAAATCGCAGGATAGGAAGGATGAAGAAGTTGATATATATTTTATTTGTGTTGATTACGATCGCTTTTGCCGTGGCAGCCATAGCCGGATTCGCTACCGGACGTATGAATCCGGAAGGGAAGGAGTGGATCTCGTTTCCCGGATTGGTGTTATTACCGGTATTGGCGGTCAATCTATGTCTTTTCTTGATGTGGTGTGTCTTTAGGAGCCATTGGTGCTGGGTACCTTTGGCGGCGTTATTGTTGAACTGGGAGTTTTTGATATCGATGTTCCAGATACGGGTCTTCCCTAAAGAGATTCCGATAGGGAAAGAAGCGGTTAAGGTGATTACCTATAACGTGAATAATTTCAATACGGACGGAAAGAAACAGCTTCCTAATATAGCGGATTGGCTGAGAAAGGAGGACCCGGATATCGTTTGCCTCCAAGAATGCCCTGTTGAATCGGCCCTGCGGATGGATTCTGTCGCCAAGACCTTATCGTTCCTACCGTATTATTGCTCTACCCGTTCGGCTACGAAAGCGGCGGGCAACGCTATTTTCAGTAAATATCCGATCCTTCGTTTTGAGTCTATCCTATACCCGGAGTCTAGCAATAAATCCTTGTTTGCCGTCATGGATATCCAAGGGGATAGTGTTCGTGTATTTAATAACCATTTCCAAACGACTAGCGTGAATGCCGTAAAGCCTCGTCTTTACCAAGCCCATGCCGAGGGTAAACAATTGGAGGAAACCGAGGCCGCCTTCCATATGGCTTTTCAGATGAAGAAGAATTTCGTGAAACGGGCTACTCAGGCGGATTATATCCGTCAGATGTTGGATGCCGGGGAGGGGCCCGTGATTCTTTGCGGTGATTTTAATGATACACCGGCCTCTTATACGTACCGTACCGTGAAAGGTGATTTAACGGATGGGTTTCGTGACTGTGGCTCCGGTTTCGGGTACACCTTTCGTCAATTAAAGCGTATATTTCGAATTGATTACATAATTTATTCTCCTGATTTTAAGGGTGTAACTTATGATTCTCCTAATTTAGACTACAGTGACCATAAGCCCGTCGTATGGTTAGGATATGTTAATTAACACACCCAAAAGGATAGTTTTAGAACCTTTTTCAACTCATGCTGTTTTAATAGTGACTTATATATAAGCACAAATAATAGTATAAACTGTTTTAAACGTTAAAATGAGATGAAAAAGATTTTTCCTTTTTTTCTGTTAGTTCTTCTGCTGGCTTCTTGCCAAAAGGACCCGGACATGTCGAAATTGGACAATGATTTTCTGGTGTTCACGAATCATGATAAGGACGCGAAATTCGAATCGTTCACTACGTTCTACATTCCGGATAGTGTATTGGTTATCGGCACAAGCGAGAAACCTCAGTTCTGGACAGCCAATGAAGCAGACGATATTATCACTACATTGGTGAATAATATGGAAAGCCGCGGTTTCAAACGCACGCTAGACAAAGATAACGCCGACTTAGGTCTGCAAGTTTCTTACGTACAAAGTACTCAATATTTCGCTGACTACAACGATGGCTACAACTACCCGTACTGGTGGTGGAACTATCCGGGATATTGGAGTCCGGGTTACTGGGGACCGGGTTGGGGTAATTGGTATTACCCGTATCCTGTAGTGTATAGCTATAGTGTAGGTTCCTTGTTGACTGAGTTAGTGGATTTGGATGCTCCTGCCGCTTCTAAGGCAGATGCTAAACTTCCGGTTCTTTGGACCGCTTACATGAGTGGCTTGTTGTCTGGTTCTGATAAATTCGACACTCAGCTAGCTGTTCGTGCTATCGAGCAAGCATTTGTACAATCTCCGTACGTAAAGAAATAATAATTCGAATGATTAAAAGTTTGAGGTTCTATGAAAAAGATAAATAAATTAATCGCTTTACTCATCGTTTGTATGGCGATGCCTGCTCTGGCTGGCGCCCAGGTTTTGAAAAACGCGTATTTTAATGTAGACTGGCAGATCAACTCTCCGTTCGGTCAAGACTTCTCAAAGAAGACTAGCGGTTGGGGTGCTCACGCTGAGGGTGGTTACTATGTGATTCCTAATTTCGCTATAGGTGCGTTCATCTCTTATCATACAAATAATGAGTATGTAGACCGCCAGACGATTCCGGTAAACTCAACATCCGTAATCACTTCCGATCAACAGCATTCTATCTTCCAGTTGCCTTTTGGCGCGGCTTTCCGTTATAACTTCGCTCCGGAAGGACAATTCCAGCCGTATGTTGGCGCTCAGTTAGGTGCTAGCTATAGTGAGATGTCTACCTACATGAACGTGTTGAAGGTTTACGATCGTAACTGGGGATTCTATGTAGCTCCCGAGATCGGTATGACCGTGTACTTCACACCTCAGAAACAGATCGGCGTACATATGGCCGCTTATTATAACTACGCTACCAACAAGGGTGATGTCCTCAGCTATCATATCGATGGTTTGAATAACTGGGGTATCCGCTTAGGTCTAGCGTTCTGATAGACAACGTTTGTTCTTTTAAGTGTTTTATGTAGTTTAGGGAAACGGAGGGCAGTGAATGTCTTCCGTTTCTTGCTTTTATAAGATCTGTAGTTTCACCCCGAATGAAAGGCTTAAATAATCTTTTGGCTTCAAGTAGCTGTTGCCGATAGCGTTTATTATATACAAATCGCAAGTGCTTAACTCATAGAAGAAGCTGATGGATTTATGCCAGCTACTATTTGGATTCAGTTTGAGTGTGATCCGCTCCCCGATAAAGATATGGTTACGGATGCGGGTGGAGAACCAATAATATCCCGGGGGATACTTATTCGGTTGCTTGGCCCAGAAATCCCGGTCAAATAGGAAATTTACGTAGATACCGCAACAAAGAGGCTCGAAAGATACTTTTTCTCCCAGATCGATATTCCAAGGAAAATAGTTTTGTTTCAAGGTGAAAGTCACGTTCGCGTGATCATTCGCGTTGCGGGGGACGATACCCAGCAACATATCCGTTTCCCAATGATTCCGGTAATAATTCCAACCGGTACCCACGGAGAGCATCGCCATGGAACCTGCGAATTGTACTTTCGTATAGCGGGGGATGAGCCGTTGCCATGCGTTCTCGTACCGTTGCACTCGTTTCGTGTATTTATCCTCTTGCGCATGGAGTGTAAGGGGAAAGACACAAGTTAAGAGGAGAAGCTTAAAAATTGACCACTTCATACATATAATCGTCAGGGGTTAAGGTAAAAAGAAGGTAACTTCGTTTGGCGATATTGGCGCAACCGTAGTAGATAATACCATCCTCAAACAAATCGGCTGCCGATACGCAATGGTTATGCGCATGCAAGCAGAACATTAAAGATGGTAATGTCTTGATATAAAGTTGGAACACGTCTTTCACGTTATTGTCGAACTGTTCGTTCCCGGGAGGGGCGTGCATGACTACGATCGTGCGTTTATTACGGGTACTATCCGCTATCTCATTCTTTAGGAAATTAAAATCGGGTACCGGATGGGAATAATCATACTCGATAGCGTTCGTATTGAGGCATACGAATTTCACGTCGCTCACGACAAACGAGAAGTTCTCATTCCCAAAGATTTTACGAAATACTTGGTCGCCATTACCGATCACGTCGTGATTACCGATCAACCCTACGTAAGGCACTTTTAGTTTGGACAAGATATCATCGTTCCACTCGAATTCCTTCTTTAAGCCGAACTCCGTATAATCTCCTCCATGGATAATGAAATCGATGCTATCTAATTGATTAACGTACTTGACGAAATCTTCCGTCTCATTATAACTCCGCTGGGTATCGCCCATAAAAATAAAACGGATCGTGTCCTTCCCTTCGCAGACTTTCTCGATACGCTCGATATTGGTCGGGTTGATCTCCCGGGAAGTATCGGAATCCAGACGGCCGTCATACGGATGATAGTCGATTAAGTCGCAAGCCGTGAGGAGCGTAGCGGCAGAAAGCCATATGTATTTCTTTAAAAACATAGCATCCTAACTTTTTTATATGCAAAGTTAGGATGCTATCAGTACCAAAAAAGGTCATTTCTGAGCTTATACTGGTCTAAAATGTATATTCTATAAAGCGAATACTTGCTTTATTTCCGTGAAGTCAGATAATACGATATCGGCAGTCTCATTTCCTTTATAAGCGCTCCAACCAATACTTTTTAGCCAGATTGTCTGGCATCCGATCCGGGTGGCGGGGACGATATCCTTATCATAGGAATCACCTACGACAACAATCTCGTCGGCGGGAAATCCCAGTTTATCCTCTCCTAATCGGAAGATCGCCGGGTCCGGCTTACGGATACCTACGACCGCCGATTCCACGATAGCGCCGAATAAATGATCCAAACCGAAATCTTTCAACACGGATTCTATGTTCCCATAGAAGTTCGATACCAATACCAATGGGTAACGTTCCGCTAATTGCTCCAGAATGGGGCGGGCGCTATCGATTGCCTTCCGGGCGTATTCGTAACACCAATCCGCTAATTGTTCCGGTAACTCCGGGGTAATCGCCTCGGCGGATAAATACCCGTTCTCTTTCAGCCATTGGATTTGTAAATCGCTTTTCAAGCGCAACATATCCAAAAACGTATGATGAGGCTTCACGATCGGATTCTTTCCAAGCGTTCTTTCTCCATGTACATAGGCATCACGGAAAACCGCTTTGGATACGGGAACCTTCAAGGCCTCATACGCCATCCAGATCACCTCTGCCCAGTGCATGCCGTTACTGTCTATCGTTCCGCCGTAATCAAAGAGGATTCCTTTTACTTTGTCTAAATTGAACATAATCGAATGGGGTAAAAAACGTTATAACTGTTTGCTGAAATCTTCACAAATATGCTCATGCTTTTTGATCATATAGAGCAACATCGAGTTTAATACGGTCAGCTCGAATACGAAATACAGCCAAGGCATGTCGATGAAAAGGCTGACAAACAAAGCGATCACCCGGGTATTGAATGATAGCATATTTGTATATTTCATCAACGGCAGACTCTTTGTTCGAAAAGCCTTACGGAACCATTCCGGCGCTTGTCCGTTGTATTTCTCACGGATGATGTTCATCATGTGTTGGAATTTAGGTGTCCATGCTTCTTGACCTACCGTATAATTAATGTAGAAGGTCTCGAACAATTTATAGATAAAGTCATGTTTCCAACTCATCTTCTTATAATTCTCCTTCAATAGGGGAGAGTGGGAGAGCTCGCTACCCGATTTACCTTTCAAGAACAACAAGTGAATATTGCGATAATAATCCGCCATGGCCGCTTGCTTGCTATGGAAGAATCCCGTCGTAGCCGCCAATAGCCAGATCCATATTCCCCATTCCGGCGTGAGGCGTAAGCAGATTGCCGCGTAGATAGCGATAAACCAGAAATCGCCGGCGGCACCGTCCAAGATACGTCCCAAGGCACTTTTCTGTCCGGTCATACGGGCCAATTGTCCGTCTGCGCTATCATACGAGTTTGCCCAGATTAACAGTAACATGCCGATCACGTTGATAGCGAGGCTCTGGAAATAGAAACAGATACCTGCCGTTATGCCGATAAAGATGCTGGCGATCGTGATACTATTGGGCGATACCCCCAATTTATTAAAGAACAAAGCCCATTGGTAGCCAATAGGACGATAGAAATGAATATCGATAAACTCCTCGGTGTCCAAAGATTTTAAGGTTGACTCCAGACTGGGAGTAGACTTAGTCTCACTCATGATTGATTTTGTTAAAACGATTTAGATGTGTTCTCGCATAAGATCCCAGATACGACGTGCGATGTTTGGAGCCGCTTCTTCCCGGCAAGGGGCGAAACTAGGCCAATCATTGAAATCGATAATCCGCATGACACCATCCTCGGAGACGATGCAATCTCCCCCGTAAATATGTATGTTCAATACCTCCGCAGCCTTGTGGCAAAGCAGACGAAGCTGCGCTTCGTCGAAGGGGATCCCCTTCGCTGTACCATTGATAACTTCTAAACCAAATTTACTATGATGCATGTTCGATGGATAGAACCAATAAAAGAAATCAGTCCCCGCTACCCCATAAAATTTCACCAAGTCGCCTACCAGATGCTCATTGATTACCGCCGACGGGATACCACGGATGGCGTATTCCTTCAGTATGCTTCTCGCCTCTTCCGGATTTCTTACGTAGGTGACGTCTTCCCTATGAATGGCGTGGAAATCTCCCCGTTTGATCCAGCAATTAAAGAAACCGGCTTTCTCAAGGGCTTCTGTCGGATCCTCATCTGTCCGTAAGATTAAGCTTGCCGGATGGGAGATATGGTTGGATAATAGGAGGCGGGTCATTTTCTCACGAGTACAATTCTCGATCCCGTAACCCGAGTTCACCACGAAATAATTTTTATCCTCTAGTTCTTGCAGCTTATGGATGGACTTCCAGTCTCTTACCATATTAAAGATACCCTTTTCCTTCGGGTCTTGTAGCAGCAGATCCGATTCGATATATTCGTTTACATCGCATCCCAATTTTCGTAAATGCTGGGCTGTCAAGGCGAAGATCGCTGCGTCGTTGCCGATATGATTGGGGGAGAATTGATTTCCTCTGCGGATACCTGCTAAAGTTAATTTACTCATTGTTAGACAGTATTCTTTATGACTTTAAAAATGATTCGGCTTTCAAAATGTCATCGGCGTGATCCACGTCGATGATCTTGCTGAAAGGATAGGCCTTTAGCCTCAACCCCTCGGCGATGAGCTGCCGTTGATAATTGCGCATTCTCGACATTCCCTGCGAGATGGCGTTGTTCAATACACCCAGAGCCGGACGCCTCAAGCAATAGATACCTCCCGATATGTAACGGCAATCACCGTCTGCCTGATCTAGGAAATTCCGGATGTAAAGTTCGTTGTCTGTTTCTACATATAAGGGTTTCTCGTCATCAATAAAATCAGTGACGGCCATCAATCCGTCCAGTTTATCCTCTTGGATGAACTGTTGGATATAGCCGCTGAACTCTTCTTCCTTGAAAATCGTGTCTACAGTAGTTAAACAAATCTTATCACCGTCCAGATAATGACTCAGCTCGTAGAAGCTGTGCATAGAGCTGGGGGTGGATTTTACCAATAGGTAAAAGGGTATAGGTAGTCGCAGGGCCTTCAGGTAATCCTGTACCTCGGTCATCTCCTCGTTTACGATGATACTGATAGAGGTTGCGTTATTTTTCAAAAAAACGTCTATCAACCGGTCTATCAGAGCGACACCGTTGAGTCTAACCAGAGGCTTTGGCCACTTAACACCTTCTTGCGCCAAGCGGGAGCCTTCGCCGGCGGCAATGATCGCGTAATCCATAACTTTTATTAGTTCAAATAATAATTTTGCAAAGTTACGAGATTTCTGAGATAGTTTTAGGCTATATCGTTGATATAATTGGTCAAAATTTCTATAAATTAGGACTATTTGACTAGAACAACAAAGACGTTATAAAGAGCTTGAATGTTTTTTTGAAAATAATTATCGTTTTATAGTTGCTAATTCAAATAGAATGCTTTCCTTTGTGCCATGAACAAAAGATAGTTTGTATAGCTCTTTTATCTTTTAGCATTTATTCATCAGCGATGATAATACTTTCTTTTAGAGATTGACTTCACCAACCATCCTTGTTTTATTATTAATTTTTATTTTTTTATATCATTTTCGTATGAATATTTACATTGGAAACCTGAATTATCGGGTAAGAGAATCAGACTTACAACAGATTCTGGAAGAGTATGGTGTTGTAGACTCAGTTAAAATCATTGTTGACCGTGACACAAAACGTTCTAAGGGCTTCGCTTTCGCTGAGATGCCTAACGCTGCAGAGGCTCAAAAAGCTATCGAGGAGTTGAACCAAGCTGAGTACGAAGGTCGTCAGATGGTTGTTAAAGAAGCTATCCCTAGACGTTAAATTTTAGAAGAAAGAGATTTTTAAAATAAGACGAAAAAGCGGGGAAACGAGGTGAAAACTTCCGTTTCCCCGCTTTCTTTTTTCAGTGTATTTTGTTTATGTTCGCGAGAAATTTTAAGAGTGATGAAGAATATAGGTGTTAGGAGTTTCATTGTGGGTCTTTGCTTGATGGGATTGGGGAGTTGGTCTCCCTCGCTGAAGGCGCAGATCGCGGATCGTGTCTATAAGACGGATTATCATATCGATCCGGAGAAGGCCCGGGAGTTGTCCGTAGAGTTGGATAATATTAGCTTCTTCAAGGATAACGAGTATACGGGTAAATTTACCAAAGGGTATTCGTTGCCGGGGCTTTGGGTACAAGGCAAAGCGGTTTATTATCCCTTGCGGAATATCAAGTTGGAGGCGGGTGTCCATATGTTGATCTATCATGGGGCGAATAAATATCCGAGCATGGCTTATCAGGATATCGCTTATTGGAAGGGAGACCAATACCAAAAAGGGGTACATGTGTTGCCCTATTTCCGGGCGCAGATGGCTCTCTCGGATCATGTGAACATCGTGCTGGGAAATATTTACGGCGCTTCCAACCATAATTTGATAGAGCCTCTTTATAATCCGGAGTTGAATTTGACCTGCGATCCCGAGGCGGGCTTGCAGTTGTTGTATGACTCGAAGGCTTTCGACTTGGATGTGTGGGTGAACTGGCAGAGCTTTATTTTCCGGGAGGATGTGCATCAAGAGGCGTTTACCGTCGGGATCTCTTCACGGGTAAAGTACAACGACCCGGCTTCCCGTTTCCATTTCTATACGCCGGTGCAAGGATTGGTGCAGCATAGGGGAGGCGAGATCGACACGATCTTCAACAATTCCGTGCAAACCTTGATGAATGGTGCGATCGGTGTCGGAGGTGTATGGAATACCGGACATCGTATTTTCAAGAACTTGAACGTGGAACTGGATGCTACCGGTTATTATCAGCAAGCGGGAGAGATATGGCCTTTTGACAGCGGATATGGCTTGTATGCCCGTGCTTCCGCCGATATCTATGATTTCCGGGTGAAAACGTCGTATTGGACCTGCGAGGATTTCATCTCTATGTTTGGTAGCCCGTTTTTCGGGGCGGCCTCGATGATTGATGAGGGGGTTACGTTCGACCGTCCGCAAATGATCTATCTGGGGGTGGAATATTCCCGGCAACTAGCGAAGGGTTTCTCGATAGGGGTAGATGTGGACGTTTTTCATCATCTCTCCGGAGATATGAATGATGCGGATGGAGTAAAACAACCGATGGGAAGCGCCACGAGTTTTACGGCAGGGGTTTACATGCGTATCAATCCGTCTTTCTTGATTAAAAAATTCTGATCATTACCTTCATACATAAACACAGTAGTATTCGATTGTGAATACTACTGTGTTTTTCTATGAATACTATTGTGTTCAGCCGTGAATACAATAGTGTTTTTATTCAATTACTAAATCAATCTTTTTCAGTGTCTTATCGTCCGAGGAACCTCCATATAGGATTTGGTATTTACCCGGGCGAATCTCCATGGTCTGCGTATTGTCATTGAAGGATTGGAAAGCTTTCGGTTCCAATTGGATGCTAACCGGTTGTTCGCTGCCAGCCTTCACGTTCACACGTTTGAATGCTTTCATCGCTTTTAGCGGTCCGGCGGGATCGTTCGGGTTCTTGATGTAGATCTGAGCGACCTCGTCACCATCCATCTTGCCTGTATTGGCGATATCGAAGGAGAGGGTAACCGATTCGTTGGAAGCGATCTTATCCTTTGACAACTTAGCGTTCTTATAATCGAATGTTGTATAGCTCAAGCCATAACCGAACGGATAAAGCGGAGTCTGCGTCATGTAACGATAGGTACGGCCTTTCATGCTGTAATCTTGGAAGTCCGGAAGCTGGTCTACGGATTTATAGAACGTGATTGGCAAGCGTCCGGCCGGGTTATAGTCTCCGAATAAAACGTCGGCCACGGCTGTTCCACCTTCTTGTCCGCCATACCAAGCGTTCAAGATAGCGTTTACATGATCGTTCTCCCAGTTCAATGCCAATGCGCTACCCGTACATACCACGTATACTACAGGCTTTCCGGTGGCTACCAAGGCTTTGACCATTTCCTTCTGTACGGCTGGGATCTCGATATTCGTGCGGTCGCCTTTCCGGAAACCTTCAGCGTCTACCGGCATTTCCTCACCTTCCAGACGTGGAGAGATACCACCTACGAATACGATGACATCAGCGTCTTTAACCTTGCTGGCCGTAGCTTGGAAATCTACGGGTGTGCGTACGCCTACCGTAAAGTTCAGGTCAGCGCTACCCGTGCGTTGCATATATTCGATCTTTATGGGATATTTCTCACCTTTCTTAGCGTTTAGCGTATAGAGTTTTTCCGCTCCATATTCGTTTTCCCATACCTCGGCGACTTTAGCCGTATCGATATACAGGCGGAATGCGTCGTTTCCGGATAGTTTGAACTCGACAGGACCATCTATCGGAGACTCGAATTCACCCGTAAAGCGAGCCGTGAAATTCGTCAAGTTCACGTTCGGGGCGAATTGGGTGTTACCTCCAGTGGTATAATGAAGCTCTTTCGCTAATCCCTTGTAGGCGGGGGTACCCTCGAACTCGGTATTGTTGAAGAATTCGGAGGCGAAACCCTGTCCCGCCGTGGAAGATACGTGGCTACCTAGGTCTGTCACGACAAAATCGGCGGTATGGTTGCAACCCAGCTCGTAGATAACCTCTGCGTTCGGGACTTTATTGCGGATACCTTCCACGATCGTAACGGTCTTGCTAGGGAAGCCGTTGTAGTTGGCCCATAGCATGGTAGAGTCCGCCGCGTTCGGTCCGACTACGGCGATCTTCTTGATATTCTTGTCCAGAGGAAGCATATTATTCTTGTTCTTCAACAAAACGATACTTTTACGTGCCATATCCAGTGCCTTGGCGATATGCTCCGGGCTCTCGACTACGCTGTAAGGTATCTTAGAATAAGGAACTCGCTCGTCCGGATCGAACATACCTAGCTCGAAGCGGCCTTTCAGTAGGCGGCGTAAGGATACGTCCAGATCTTTCTCCGAGATCTTACCGTCGGCCAAGGCTTTGTTTAGCGCACGGTAGCTACCGCCACATTCTAGGTCGGTACCGTTCAATACGGCGTCGGCGGATGCGCTCTCAGCGTCCGGGTGCGTCTCATGGCGAGGCGTATTCTTGTCTTTCCTCCAGAAATCATCGATAGCACCGCAATCGGAGAGGATGATATTGTCGTATCCCCAACTGTTACGCAAGATATCGATCAATAATTTGTCGCTGCTACAGCAAGGCTTACCCTCGAAACGGTTATAGGCGCACATTACCTCTTGTACATCGCCTTCCTTAACTAATGCCTCGAAAGCTGGAAGGTAGGTCTCGTACAAGTCGCGAGGGGTAGCTTCTGCGTTGAATTCGTGGCGGTTCCATTCCGGGCCGCTGTGTACGGCGTAATGCTTGGCGCAAGCGTGTGTCTTATAATAATTAGGATCATCACCTTGCAATCCGCGGGTTACGGCTACACCCATCTTCTCGGTCAAGTAAGGGTCCTCGCCATAGGTTTCCATACCCCGTCCCCAGCGAGGGTCACGGAAGATATTGATATTTGGGGTCCAGAAAGTAAGACCTTTGTAACGGTCGTACTCCTTGTCTTTCTGGTATTGGTGGTATTTGGCACGGGCCTCGTCGCTGACCATCGTGAAGGTCTCGTGAACGGCGTTATCGTCGAAGGTAGCCGCCATGGCGATCGCTTGCGGGAATACGGTCGCACGTCCGGCACGAGCCACACCGTGAAGAGCCTCGTTCCACCAGTCGTAAGTCGGGATTCCCAAACGCTCGATGGCGGGGGTTACGTTCATCATTTGGCCGATTTTCTCCTCCGGTGTCAGCCGGGATAGTAAGTCGTCGATACGTTCCTCCAAGGGAAGATCCGGATTCCGGAAAGGGTAATCTTGTTGTTTTTCACTACAAGAGGCGGTGAGTAGGAGGGTGATCATCGCTACTGTCAGTTGTTTCATTTTCATGTTATTAAATTTTAGATATTGTTTATCTTACATTATTACTTATTGTAAACTATTTTAAGATAGATCGTTATCTTTGATATTGATGATGCAAAACTACGATTTTAGAAGCATTTTTTCAAACAGGAATACTTAAAATAGGTTACTTTCGTGGTTATTCATTTAAAAGCCCTACTTTTGCCGTAACAGATTAAAACACGAAAGAATGATGAAGAAGTATCTATTTTTGTTACTAATAGGGGCCGCTAGCCTGACGGCCTGCGGAGACGATGACGATCCCGTTGTTCCGGAATTGAATAAGCTAACGAAAGTTTCTTGTTATAAAGACGGATCTTCAAGTCCGCTTTTTACCGCTGATATCAATTATACGAGCGATGGCAAGATCTCAAATATAAATTTGGGAGTGGATAAGTTATTGTTCATTTATTCGGATGGTAAATTCTCTGTCACAGGCATTCATTCCGGTGAGGTTATAGAGGAATATACGTTAAGCGGAAATGTAATTACAAGTAAGAAGATCTCTCAAGAGAATCCATACGCCAGCAACGAGATCTATGTAAGCGATGAATATTCCTATCGTTATTCAGGCTCGAATTGGGTGTTGACTTCTTGGAATGCCCGTTGGCCGAAAGAGCTTGGGACGGGATACGAGGAGAGAAGTTATCCGGAGTACGAGAAATATACATGGGAGAACGGCAACGTGGTTCTATATGCCCAGTCATTGGATAGCCGGGAGATGAGGTACGAGTATAGCGTGGCGGAGGCTCCTAAGAACTTCCCTCTGCGAGTGATCGGTTCTTTCTCGCCGGTTGGCTTTGAGTCTGTAACTCCTCTGAACTTGTTATATGGTATCCAGAACAGGAATCTTCCGGTCCGTGCCTATACTTATACGATCCCTAACCAGAGCGAGGTGAAAGCTGAGTACAAATACACCTATACCACCGTGGGAGATTATATAACGGGTATGACTATCGATGAGAATGACGGAGGAACCGCAAGCTCTTATAAGTATACTTTCGAGTATAATTTCGCCGTGAAGTAAGGAGACATGCCTTGTTTGGTTTAATTAACATACACATATGCAGCATTTCCGCCCTAAAACGCATTTCTAATTTTATAGAATTAAAAGGTTGATTAGTTTAATTGATAAACTTAGAAAGGAAGTATTATGAACGGATTCTTTAATTTTAGGAAATTAGTTGTAGGTGTAATGGCGGCTACTTGTTTTATGGGGTTTCAATCTTGCTTGGACGATGATGATGATTATCCTTACAGTAAAGTGTTGCCGAATGCGTTGGTGACGGTTAAGCCGGTTGATGATGGTTCATATTTTCTTCAATTGGATGATAGCACGACCTTGTTGCCTGTCAATATGACCTCTTCTCCCTTCGGGCAGAAGGAGGTGAGAGCGTTGGTGAATTTTGACGAGACGAACGAGTCTAGCGGAATTTACAGCAAGGCCGTAAATATTAATTGGATCGACAGTATCCTTACAAAACCAATCGCTCCGGATTTGGGGGTGACTAGCAACGATTCGATCTATGGCTCCGACCCTGTGGAGATCGTGAACGATTGGGTTACCATCGCCGAGGACGGATATCTGACACTCCGTTTCAGGACGATCTGGGGAGACCGCAATAAGGCTCATTTTGTAAACCTACTGACAGGCAAGGACCCGGAGAATCCTTATGAGGTAGAGTTCCGCCATAACGCTTATGGCGATGTATATGGCGCATATGCGGATGGACTGGTCGCTTTTAAATTGGATAGCCTCCCGGATACGAATGGTAAGACGGTTAAGTTGAAATTAAAATGGAAGTCATTCGATGGCGATAAGTCTGTGGAATTCAATTATTGTTCCCGCAAGTCTACTCCGGCAAAAGCATCTATAGCTGCCGAGAGAAGCGCCTTAAATTTGAAATAGGTCGGTTTGATCGTTTAAATAGATGGGGATTTGGCAGGGAGTGAATCTCCCTTGCTTTTTGAAAGTTCTTTCCTAGTGATAGGGAAGGACTTTTTTTATGGATAGAAACAAAAAAGGACTCTAAGAAGAGTCCTTTTTATTCGTGGGCAGTGATGGATTCGAACCACCGAAGGCGAAAGCCAGCTGAGTTACAGTCAGCCCCATTTGGCCACTCTGGTAACTGCCCCCTTGTTCTTAATTGCAGTGCAAAGGTACGATTTATTTTGAAACCTGCAAGCGTTTAGGCAGAAAAATTTACCATTTTTATTGCGGTAACCGCTGCCTCGTCCCCTTTATTGCCATATCTACCTCCCGCACGATCCTCGGATTGCTGCATGGTGTCGGTAGTTAACAGGCCGAAAATGAAAGGAATATCGTACATTAAATTCAATTCTGTAATGCCTTGCGTAACGCCGGAACAAACGTAATCAAAATGTGGCGTATCGCCTCTTACGACGCATCCCAGAACGATCACGGCGTCTAATTCTTTAGTCTCGGCCAATCTTTTGGCTCCAAAAGTCAGTTCAAAACTACCCGGAACTCGTTTAACTACGATGTTCTCCGGTTTCACCCCGTGCTTTTCAAGCGTGTTGCAAGCACCTTCCAATAACTTCTCGGTAATGTTCTTGTTCCATTCCGCAACTACGATGCCGATGTTCATCTCTGAAGCATCAGGTACGCTGTTGAAGTCGTACTCGGATAAATTCTGATAAGCTGTAGCCATACTTGTCTCTTTAAAAGAAGAGGATGCCTTGTTTGACCGAGACATCCTCTGTTATACTATATAATATACTGTTTATTTATTTTCCTGCCGAAGCACGGGTGATATACTTATCGATATCGGATGCCTCCATGGAAGTGTAATACTTGTCCTTGATAGTCGTGTAAGCCTTTACAGCCTTGTCATACTCTTTCAAGTTCTCGTAAGCGATACCGGCCTTCTTCAAGTAAATCGGGCTGATTACCTCGTTGTCGGCCTCCTTAGCGGCTTTCTCGAAATAGCTGATTCCTTCTTTCGTATTACCCATGTTCACGTAGCAATCACCGATCAAGCCTGTAACCGCCGGAGATACCATTTGGTCCTTTCCGCTGAAAGATTTCAATAAATCGAGCGCCTTCTGTGTATCGCCCATCTTGTAGTAACAGATACCTGCGTAAGCCTTCGCCAAGTTTCCGGCGTCCGTGCTTCCATATTGGTCGATGATAGCCTCGAAACCTTCATAGTCAGCTCCATTGCCGTTTAAAGCCAAGGCGAAAGAATCTCTGGCGAAGTATTGCTCGCCCTTGAACATGGCGGCGGCGGCTTTTTTCTCCTGAGGAACTAAATAACCATGCTTGATTCCCAAAACAGCTCCAACAACGAGTGCGACAGCTATTATACCGTAAATAATCTTCTTTGAATTGTTTTCAATGAATTGCTCCGATTTGGAGACAATCTCTTCTACTTCTAACTCCTTGTTGGTGTCCTTTTCTTTAGTAGCCATAATGTGTTATAGTTATTTATTAATTTTATCGCTGATTTTAAGCCATACCATACGGTTGGCGATTCAAAGCGCAAAAGTAGTTTTTTTTGCTGATATAATCTATACTTAGAAGTATATTTTTTAATTTTGTACGATTAATACGGTTTAGATGATACTAAAGAAGCTTTCTGTTCTCAATTACAAAAATATACTTCAGTCCGAGGTTATTTTCTCGCCCAAGATGAATTGCTTTTTCGGCAATAACGGGATGGGGAAGACGAATCTATTGGATGCCATTCATTATCTCTCGTTTTGCAAGAGCCATGTCAATACGCCTGATAGCCAGATAATAAACAGTGATCAAGATATTTGCGTGGTGCAGGGTAACTATGATTATGAGGGACGTGAGGAGGAGATCTTCTGTGCCATGCGGCGCAGGCAACGCAAACAGTTCAAACGGAATAAGAAGGAGTACGACAAGCTGTCCGAGCATATCGGCCTATTACCGTTGGTCATGGTCTCTCCGGCTGATGCCGACTTGATCCGGGGGGGGAGCGATGAGCGACGCCGTTTTTTGGACTTAATCATCTCGCAGCAGGACAAGCCTTATCTGCATGCGCTTATCCAATATAATAAAGCGTTGCTCCAACGGAATACGTTGCTGAAAGATCAGAGCATGGATGCCTCTCTTTATGAGGTATTGGAGATGCAGCTGGGTATGTACGGCCAAATCGTTTACGAGAAGCGGAAAAAACTGGTGGAGGATTTTACCCCGATCTTTAATGAGTACTACCAGACGATCTGCGGCTCTGCGGAGGAGGTAGGGCTACATTATATCTCGCAATTGGAGGAAACGGAGCTTGCCGGTAAATTGGCGATGAGCCGGGAACGGGATCGTATATTGGGCTATACCTCTTCCGGTATCCATAAGGATGAGCTGGAAATGACGTTGGGCGGGTACCTGATTCGCCGGGTTGGTTCGCAAGGACAGAATAAGACGTATCTGATAGCCTTGAAACTCGCTCAGTTCGCTTTCCTAAATAAACGGGGACAGACTACACCTATCTTGCTGTTGGATGATATTTTCGATAAGCTGGACGCTAGCCGTGTGGAGCAGATCATCAAACTGGTCAGCGAGAATGGCTTCGGGCAGATTTTTATTACGGATACGAACCGGAAGTATCTGGATGAGATCTTATTGGCTATGAATCATGACTATGCCCTCTTCCGTGTGGAACGTGGCGAGGTACAACCTATGGAGGAATAAGGATGCAGAGAAGAAATACACAGACATTGGGTGAGGTGCTTCGTGACTTTTTCGAGGATAATACCGAGTTGTACGAGAAAATGATGGAGATCCGGGTTCAGCGTGCGTGGGGAGAAGTTTTAGGGCCTACGATCATGCAGTACACACGTAATATATATGTACGTGATAAGGTGCTTCATGTCTCATTGACTTCCTCCGTACTTCGTAGCGAGTTGACGCTTTGCCGGGAACGGTTGGTGAAAAGCTTGAATGATTACGCGGGTGCCTCGGTCATTACCAATATCGTTTTTCATTGAGTGTGGCTTTACCATTCGCAATATTACTTACTGGGTCAAGTAACATATACTGCCCAGCCCCAGTAAGTATATATGGCTTGACCCAGTAAGTATATATTCTGCGGAGAGATCAATAGATGATGTCTTCTGTTATTACGTAATCCATTTTCTTGTCGAGTGGCTCTACCGGGACTTGCGGTATCATCTGGAACCCGAAGCATATGCCAACCTTGGGAGCGTTGAGCGTGGAAAGAAGGCGGTCGTAGAATCCCCTTCCTCGTCCCATGCGGTTCTTGTCTTTATCAAAGGCGACTCCGGGCACGATAATCAAGTCGATCTCATTCTTTGGAACTTCTATGCCGTCCACCTTAGGCTCTAATATCCCGAAAGGTCCGGGTTTTAAGGATTCCGGTCCTTCGTAAAGAAGCAATCTCAAATCATCACCAACGATCAAGGGCAACAGAAGCTTTTTCTTTTGGTACCATTTCTCGATAAAGCCGGCGGTCTGCACTTCTCCCGCTATAGCGTGATAAAGGGCGATACAAGAAGCCGCTTGGAACAGTTCCGTCTGTTCCAAGCGGTCCATGATCTTATCCGATAGCTCGCACAAGGTAATCCTCGAATATTCTTTCTTTCGAGAGGCCATATCTTTTCGTAGGGCCTGCTTGGCTGTGTAAGTCTCCATTCGCTGATTGTTTTAATAGTTCCGCGTTCGGCACAGATTTTCCCTCTTGCAAGATCTTGATCGCGCGTAATAAGGTAACGTCATCTTTTAGGAAAATGGGGTAGAAGCCCGCCTCGTCGAAGAAATTCCTTACGATATACGCTTGCAATTGGTTCTCGATTAACTTGCCGGATATATTAATTAATGTAGGACGTCTCTTGATGCCCTTGGTAGCGGCGAAGTTCACGAAGTCGGAAAGGAGCGGTTGTTGCTGCAAGTAATTATATAATTCCTCCCAAGTCTTGAATGAGCCTAGTTTCTCTCGATGGCGGTCTGAGTACTCGAGCGCATACAGGTAAAGCACGCCGCTATTTACCACATTTGAGTAGTAAGAGGTAACGCCACTCGTATCACGAGGGATAAAGATATCTGGCATGATACCGCCCCCGCCGTATACGGTACGTCCGCCTACGGTCTGGTATTTTAAGGAATCATCCATCTTGATGCTATCGGCCGAGTCAAACTCGCCGTGCATATATCGGTTATAGATATCTTGGTCGTAAGCGTCCGTATTACCCATCTCATATTTCTTCTGGATGCAGCGACCGGACGGCGTGTAATAACGGGCGATGGTCAATCGCATCTCTGAACCGTCGCTCAATGACATTTGAGTTTGTACCAGACCTTTGCCATACGTTCTTCGTCCGATAATCGTACCACGGTCGTTATCTTGGATCGCTCCGGAGAATATCTCACTGGCGGAAGCCGAGATCTCATCGGTCAATACTACGATCGGGGCGTCTTTACAAGTTCCGGTTCCGTTCGCGTATACGTCGGAACGGGAGAACGACTTACCTTCCGTGTAGACGATCAAGCGTCCTTCCGGCATAAACTCGTTAATCATATTGATAGCGGCATCCATATATCCGCCGGTATTACCCCGTAAGTCGATCACGAAAGAGGTACAGCCCGCTTGTTTCAGCTTGGCGATCGCCGTGATGAACTCATTATAAGTATTCCGGGCGAATTTGCTAACCTTGATGTAACCTATACCTTTAGCCGCCTCATAAGAAACATCGACCGAATTAACAGGGACATCTCCACGGGTTACGTCAAAATAGAGCAACTCAGGAGAATTCCCTCGCTGTACGCCTAGTTTCACCGTACTGTTCTTTGCGCCCCGAAGTGTCTTCATGATCTCTCCTTGGTTCTTTTTCTTTCCGGAAAAAATAGAATCATTGATAGAGATGATCCGGTCGAAGGGCAGTAAACCTGCTTTCTCTGCGGGACCACCGCTAATTACGCTGATCACTAGGATCGTATCGGTTTGCATATTAAATGATACGCCAATACCACTGAAAGAACCTTCCAGCTCCTCATTCACCACGGAAGCGTCTTCGGCGGGGATATATACGGAGTGAGGGTCTAATTCACTGAATATTTTCGGGATCGTACTCTCTACCAACTTAGACATGCTAACCGTGTCAACATATTGCTCGTCGATAATGTCCAAGATGGCATTTATCTTGTTGCCGCTGGAGTAGGATCGTTTCTTTCCTTGACTGATAGATAAATAATGGTTCCCAATAAAGATACCTAAAGCGATACTAGCCGCGATGATAACCGGGAGCCATACGGTCAGTCTTTTGTTTTTATCCATAAAAACGTTTTATTTATTCGTTCAAATCTATATAATCTACTATGATACCGGCACGCTTCAATAATTCGCAGCCGTCCGCTATGCGATAATTCTCGGAATAGACCACTCGCTTGATCCCGGATTGTATGATTAATTTCGCGCATTCAATGCAAGGGGAGGAGGTAACATAAATGGTCGCTCCTTTACTGCTGTTCGATGAGGCTGCCACTTTTGTGATGGCGTTAGCCTCCGCATGTAGAACATAAGGCTTGGTGACATTGTTCTCGTCTTCGCAAACATTTTCAAAACCGGCGGGTGTTCCATTGTATCCGTCGGATATGATCATTTTATCTTTTACTAATAATGCGCCCACTTGGCGTCGTTTACAGTACGAATTCTCGGCCCAGATAGCGGCCATTCGCAGGTAACGTTTATCTAATTCGTGCTGTTTTTCTGTTTTCTCGCACATTTGTTTACTCTTTTGTCTTTTAATCCAGACACAAAGGTAGTGATTATTTAGATTTACCGGGCTTATCGCCCGGTAAATTATTACTTCTTAATACCATTACGGATTAATAAGGCGTCTATCGTAGGCTCTTGTCCACGGAAACGCTTGTATAACACGGCGGGATCTTCTGTACCACCTTTGGATAAGATATTGTCACGGAAAGATTTCGCGACCTCCTTGTTGAAGATTCCTTTCGATTTGAAAACGGAGAAAGCGTCGGCGTCTAATACCTCGGCCCATTTATATCCGTAATAGCCAGCCGCGTATCCTCCGGAGAAGATATGTCCGAAGCTTGTGCCCATCAAGGCTTCCGGTACTTCCGGCATGATTACGGTCGGAGCCCAAGCTTTTTTCTCAAATGCCGCTACGTCACCGTCGAAAGGTTGCTCCAACGTATGCCATGCCATATCCAGCAAGCCAAAGCTTAATTGGCGGCAGCAAAGGTAGCCAGCGTTGAAGTTTGAGGCGTTTACCAAGCTTTGTATCATCTCTTGCGGGATTTTCTCTCCGGTCTGGTAATGAACGGCGATCTGATCTAAGAACTCTTTTTCAGTCAACCAGTTCTCCATGATCTGGGAAGGTAATTCTACGAAATCACGATAAACGCTGGTTCCCGAAAGGCTGGAATATGTTCCTTGCGCTAGCATGCCGTGCAAGGAGTGCCCGAACTCATGCAAGAGTGTGTTCACCTCGTCGAAACTTAACAAAGAGGGCTTCGTGTCTGTCGGACGGGTAAAGTTCATCACGATAACGATCTGAGGACGGCTATCTTTTCCGTCTTTATCTTTGTATTGAGCCTTGATATTGTTCATCCAAGCGCCGGATTGTTTTCCGTCACGAGGGAAGAAGTCCGTATAAAGGATAGCAAGGAACTTACCATCGGCATCGTATACCTCGTAAGCGTCTACTTCCGGATGATAAACCGGGATTTTCTTGTTTTCCTTAAAGGTGATACCGTAGAGCTGGGTAGCTAATCCGAATACGCCTTTCTTTACGTTGCTTAACTCGAAATAAGGGCGAGTCATCTCGTCGTTTACCTTGAAGCGGATATCCCGTAACTTCTCGGAATAATAACTCCAGTCCCAAGGCATAACGGTGATATTCTCTTTCTCTGTACCTAACGCAAATCCTTCTACCGCATTGTATTCGTTGATCGCTATCGGTTTATAAGCTTCGAGTAACTGATTCAATAATTTGTATACGTTCGCTGAGTTTTTAGCCATTGTGTGTTCCAGCGCATATTCGGCGTAATTCTTGAATCCCATCAACTGGGCGATCTCTAGGCGGATATTAACGATCTTTTTGATAATGTCCTTATTGTCGAACTCATCCCCTTTATTTCCTACGCTCATGTATTCACGATACATTTTCTCTCGCAAATCACGCTTGTCGGAATAACGCATGAATGGAATGTAACTCGGAGCCGAGAGATTGAATAACCATCCGTCTTTATCTTTACTTTTGGCTAACATGGCCGCTGCGTCACGAGCACTTTCGGGTAAACCGGATAGTTCGTTCTCGTCCGTTATTAGTAATTCGAACCGGTTTTTATCTTTCAAGGCGTTTTGATCGAACTGCAAGGTTAACATGCTTAGGTCCATACTTAGCTTGCGGTATTTTTCCTTGTCACCTTTATTTAACGTAGCCCCATTCGCTTTAAACGACTCGTAAAGGTCTTCCAGCAATTTGGCATCCTCGGTAGAAAGGTTCAATTGTTCTTTTTTATCATAGATTGATTTGACCCGAGCAAGTAGCTTCTCATTTAAGAAGATGTTATTGGATGTCTGGGATAACTTCGGGGAGACACGTTGCGAGATTTCCATCATCTCGTCGTTAGCCTCTGCCCCTAATACATTAAAAAAAACAGAAGAGACTGTTTCCAATAATTTGCCGCTACGTTCCAGAGCTACTACCGTATTCTCGAAAGTAGCCGGTTGCGGGTTATTGGCGATCTCTTGCACCTCTTTTTCCATTTGCTTGATTCCTTCGTCGAAAGCGGGCTCATAATGCTCGATCTTGATCTTATCGAAAGGAGGGGTCTCGAACGGTGTTTTAAACTTCCCGAAGAAAGGGTTATTTGCTGCGTGTGTCATTTGAATTGCGCTTAATAAAATTACTACATTATATAATAACTTCCTCATATTAAAAATTATTTGAAAATTTCTGCAAAGGTAGGCATTTTAATCACAGGAACATTATAGGCATCTGTTTTTATATTCAGATTGATTTAAAATGAAAAATAGAACATTTCCTATGACTAAACCGAGGCTTGTTTTCGGGGGGCTGTACCTTGATTTTGAGCTTTGATGAATATGATGATAGGATTGATTTAACAAAAATTTATATGTTTGAAAACACTCCTTTAGAGCACCTTTATTTTTAAAGCCTTGATCTATAAGTTTATTGTAGAAGAAGAATGCCTTTTTTTCTAAATAAATATAAAAGACAGTTTGTTTTTTTAGTTATTAAATAATACTTTTGATTCTCAGAAACGAAAATAATTTCATTTTGATATTAAAGAAAGTAACTTAAAACCCAAATACACATATGAGTTATCTTAAATTTGACAAAACAGTAATGATAAACCTGGAAGAGTCGCTGACTCGTGAGGTGCTTCGAACCAACCGTTTGGGAGCCTATCACTGCACTACTGTTGTTGATTGTAATACCAGGAAATACCACGGACTACTCGTTATGCCTGTGCCTGCGATTGATGATGACAACCATGTGTTACTGTCTTCTTTTGATGAGACGGTAATTCAACATGGTGCCGAATTTAATCTTGGGTTGCATAAATATGCAGGCGATAATTTCAGTCCCAAGGGACATAAGTACATCCGCGAGTATAGCTCAGAGACAGTACCTCGTACGCTTTACCGTGTAGGAGGTGTGATCTTCTCGAAAGAGAAAGTGTTTTCCATGTACGAGAATCGTATCATGATTAAGTATACGTTGGAAGATGCTCATTCCGCTACGACCTTACGTTTCCGTCCTTTCCTCGCTTTCCGTAGCGTGAAGAACTTAACGCAAGCCAATGGTAACGTGAACCAATCTTACGAGGAAGTCACAAACGGAATCAAGACATGTATGTATCCCGGTTATCCGGAACTGTATATGCAATTTAACAAGAAAGTTAAATTTGTGTATGAGCCGTATTGGTACAATGGCATCGAGTATCCGAAAGAACAAGAGAGGGGATATCCTTATCAGGAGGATTTGTATGTTCCCGGATATTTCGAGGTCCCTATCAAAAAAGGGGAGACTATTATTTTCAGCGCTGGCGATAGTGCAGTGGCAACTACCCGCTTGAAGGCACTGTATGAGAATGAGGTCGTAGCTCGTACACCTCGTACTAGCTTCTTCAATTGCTTGAAGAATTCCGCTCAGCAATTTTATTTTCGTCCCAAGGAAGACGACGCTTATCTATTAGCGGGCTATCCATGGTTTAAAGTACGTGCGAGAGATTTGTTCGTAGCTCTTCCGGGTAGTACGTTGTCTATCGATGATCCGGTTCGTTTTGAGAAGATCATGCATACGGCGATGCCGGCGATGCGGGCGTATATGGAGAATGGGCGTTTCGATGCGGTGATTCGTGAGATCGAGCATCCGGATGTCTTTTTATGGGCGATCTGGGCGATCCAACAGTATGCTAAGCATGAGGGCGTTGAAAAGGCACGTGAGCTATATGGCGATTTCGTGAAAGAAGTTATCGATTATATACGGGACCAGAAACATCCCGATATGAAATTGATGGAGAATGGTTTACTTTTCGCTAATGGAAAAGATAAGGCGATTACTTGGATGAATTCTACCGTAAACGGAAAACCTGTTGTAACTCGTTCCGGTTATATAGTGGAATTTAACGCTCTTTGGTATAATGCTCTTTGTTTCTATACAGAATTGATGGGGGGAGTACCTGTCGAGGGTATTGATCCGATTATCAAGTCGATGGATAAATCGTTCCCGGAAACCTTTGTGAACGGGTATAATTATTTGTTCGATTCCGTGAATGGTTCTACGGTAGATTGGAGCGTACGGCCTAATATGATTTTCGCTGTGGCATTGCCTTATTCCCCATTGACGAGGATGCAGAAACGTGCCGTAGTGGATATCGTGACGAAAGAGTTGCTTACCCCGAAGGGCTTGCGTTCCTTGAGTCCGAAGAGCGAAGGATATCGCCCGTATTATGTGGGGCCGCAATATGAACGAGATTTGGCTTATCACCAAGGTACTGCTTGGCCGTGGTTGTTAGGCGCCTATTTGGAAGCTTATTTGCGTGTATTCGGAAAGAGTGGCGTTGCTTTTGCTGAACGTATGTTGATAAGCTTGGAGGAGGAGATGTCATTACACTGTATCGGGACGATCCCGGAATTGTTTGATGGTAACCCACCGTTTACCGGACGTGGAGCTGTCTCTTTTGCGATGAATGTTGCGGCTATCCTCCGTGTTGTGGATTTGTTGAAGAAGTATAACGCCGAATAAAACTAAGTACCATTATGAAAGCATTAATGTTTGGATGGGAATTTCCTCCTCATATCTTGGGCGGTTTAGGAACGGCCAGTTTCGGTTTGACACGAGGCATGGCAATGCAGCCCGATATGGATATTACTTTTTGTATACCGAAGCCCTGGGGCGATGAAGACCAGAGCTTTCTAAAGATAGTGGGTGTCAACCAAGTTCCGATTGTTTGGAAGGATGTTGACCGTGAATATGTGCAGCAACGGGTTTCCAAAGCGGGAATGAACGCTGACCAGTATTATAAGTACAGGGATCATATTTATGCGGATTTCAGTTATCGTCATGTGACTGATTTAGGGTGCCTTGAGTTTTCCGGACGTTATCCGGATAACTTGCTGGAAGAGATTAATAACTATTCGATCGTGGCAGGCGTGATCGCTCGTACGGAAGAGTATGATATCATCCATGCGCACGACTGGTTAACTTATCCGGCGGGTATTCACGCTAAAAATGTGAGTGGTAAGCCTTTGGTCATCCATGTTCATGCTACGGATTACGATCGTAGTCGCGGTAATGTGAATCCGGATGTCTATGCGATTGAGAAGAATGGTATGGACAATGCAGACCATATCATAACGGTGAGTAATTTGACTCGTCAGACGGTGATTGAGAAATATCATCAAGATCCCTCTAAGGTAACGACCGTACATAACGCCGTAGAGCCTTTAAGTCCTGAGATTTTAGCGATCCCAGATAAAAAGGGTGTAAAGGATAAGGTTATTACATTCTTAGGTCGTATCACGATGCAGAAAGGGCCGGAATATTTCGTTGAGGCTGCCGCAAAGGTTTTGGCTAAGGCTCCTTATGCACGTTTCGTGATGGCTGGTAGTGGTGATATGATGGATCAAATGATTCGTTTGGCTGCGGCACGTAATATTTCAGATCGTTTCCACTTTACTGGATTTATGAAGGGTAAGCAGGTCTATGAGGTGTTGAAAGCCAGTGATGTATATGTGATGCCTTCGGTTTCCGAGCCTTTTGGTATCTCTCCGTTGGAAGCCATGCAATGTGGTGTACCCTCTATCATTTCTAAACAATCCGGTTGCGCCGAGATCTTGGATTATGCGATTAAGGTGGATTATTGGGATATTGAGGCGTTAGCGGATGCCATGTATTCTATTATTACTTATCCTGCCATGCATGAGTTCTTGAAAGTGGAAGGTAAGAAAGAGGTGGATAATATCAAATGGGAATATGCCGGACAAAAGGTTCGTCGTATTTACGACAATGTGATAGGTAACAAATAAATTAACGACAAGACAAAAATAAAACAAACAATATTATGAAAACGATCTGCTTTTATTTTCAAATACATCAGCCGTTCCGTTTAAAAAGATATCGCTTCTTCGATATAGGTAACGACCATTACTATTACGATGATTTCCAGAATGAGGAGATTATCCATCGTATAGCTGAACAATGTTACTTGCCGGCTAACCGGACTATTTTGGAGATGATTAAGACCAGTGGTGGTAAGTTTAAGGTAGCGTTCTCTATTTCCGGCGTAGCGTTGGAGCAGATGGAGATTTATACTCCGGAAGTGATCGATAGCTTTAAGGAATTGGCGGCTACGGGGAATGTGGAATTCTTGTCTGAGACTTATGCTCATTCTCTTTCTTCCTTGGGAGATCCGGAGGAGTTCAAGCATCAAGTAAAGAAACAAGAAGATAAGATCAAGACTTTATTCGGGGTTAAACCGAAAGTGTTCCGTAATACGGAGTTGATTTACTCGGATGATATTTCCGCTATGGTTTCTGAGATGGGCTATAAGGGAATGTTGACGGAGGGTGCTAAGCATATCTTAGGTTGGAAGAGTCCGAACTATATGTATTCTTCTTGCGTAGCTCCGAAGTTGAGTTTATTATTGAAGAATGACCGTTTCAGCGAGGATTTATCGAACCGCTTCAGTGATTATAGTTGGAATGAGTATCCTTTGACAGCCGATAAGTATATGTCATGGATCGCTGCTACTCCGGATTCAGAGCAAATCATTAATTTGTTTATGAATTATGAGGTGCTGGGATCTTTGCATCCAGCTTCAACCGGTATTTTTGAGTTCTTCAAGGCTTTGCCTCGTTTTGCCGCGGATAAGGGTATTAGTTTCTCTACTCCGTCGGAAGTATTTACATTGATCAAGCCGGTAGACTCTATCTCCGTTCCTTATCCGATCTCTTGGGTAGATGAGGAGAGAGATTGTAGTTCTTGGTTAGGAAATGTATTGCAGCAGGAAGCGTTCCGTAAGATTAACGAGATCGGTGAACGTGTTCGTTTGTCTCAGACTCGTCGTATCCGTCAGGACTGGTACTATCTGCAGAGCAGTGACCATTTCTATTATATGAGTACAAAGCATATGGGACAGGGAGGCTTTAGCCCTTACGATAATCCGTATGACGCATTTAATAACTATATGAATGTTCTTTCCGATTTCATTGTTCGTGTGAATGCGGAATTCCCGGAGAATATAGAGAATGAGGAATTGAATTCATTGCTTTCTACGATTAAGAATCAAGGAGAGGAAATCGAGAGTCTACAGAAAGAATTAGATAAATTAAAAAAGAAGGCGGCGAAGAAATAAGTCGTTAATTGATTTGACTAGACTATTTTTGGAGAGTGACGGGTCCTTTTAGGGACCCGTTATTTTTTGCCTTAGAGATACGGATATAAAAAAAGCGAGATGTTTTTCATCTCGCTTTTTTTATTATATAGATTCTTTGCTATCTGACATATTTACATGATGTAATACCAATTTTCATCACCTCTTCATCCTTTCGTATCTTTACTCCTGAAGGAGCTAGATAATTCGTGATGGCTGTTGTAACAACTGTACTTTGACCGTAACTGTTGTTTGTGGTAGTTGTTCGTTGAACAGGGATAAGAAGTAGGCTCAAATCTTTGTCCGGATTATTCTCCATCTGATATTTTAATAAATTGGCAAGATTCGGGAATGAGTACGTACGAGTAGTCGCATCGTAAGCATTGGATAGAAACGAGGTTACATTATTGTCAATCTGACTACCCTCAAAGAAACTTTTTACCGAATCCTCTGGCAATATTAATAGATAAGGAGGAGGAGCCAGCGCATATTGCCAATCTTCTTGCGGCATCGCTTTTAACTCTAGTGGTAAATTATTCACGATACGTTTTTCCATGATCGGAGTAATTTCCTGTGTCGGAAGAACGATGCGTGTACAAACGCCGGCAGGAGTCTTAAAGAATGCATAGCTGTCGTTCGGTTGTAGCAATTGACTCATATCCGTATTTTTGAAACGACTTAGCTGAATAACCTCTTTAGTGACGGAAAAAGCTTCCCACGTGGTTATTAAAGAGTCTTTTCCTGCTGTGCTTTTAACCGCATAATTATAATATATCTTAAGGACAGAGCTAGCCACGGACAATATATTACCACTACCGAAGGTAGTTGTTACATAAAGCCCCGGGAAAAACTCATTGAAAGTTTCTTGATTCTTGAATGTACCCGGATTATTAATCGTTTCATCATAAAATTTTTGTCCGAATTCAGTAGGTATTTTAATGCTTACATGAGGGCTGTAACCATCAGAGTTTCTAAGGGAGTCGGATATACTTGTGTTATAAGCTGTATAAGCTTGAGCACCCATTGACTCTTGCATATTGCAATATTGCTTAGGGTCAATATTTGTATAAAAATTCTTTTGTAACGGACTTGTAATTTTAAAGATCTCCGCACGCATAGGCGCCAAGGAGTCTCCTACCCATACACCGTTTTTATTGGAACCATTATAATATATATTGAATTCCACTGAATCAATTTTTCCCTCATAAGGTGTATGTGCAAATTGAAAATCATTCGGACAATAGAATTGGCACATAAAATCCGATACAAGATTACCATACAGCGGATCGTAGAGTTCACCCAACTGGGCGCTAGTAGACCTTGCGTAAATAGAATCTAATTGCACCGTAGTGGCTTGTATCTGGAACGTGTCCATATATACCGCAATTGTATCGTCGCCTGGCTGAATACTTGTTCCTATCGAACTAAAATCATCATTACACCCGGCCAAAATGCTAGCACCAAGGCCAAGTCCAAGTATTAAAAGCTTGATTTTCATTACTACATTTATTATTTCGTGTTAGAATCCAATACCACGTCGTAGAACTTATTGAACTCGTCCATATAAGTTTCCGGTGCCTGATAGGGAAGGAAAGGAGTATCTTTCTTGGCAGAGATATAATCAAGGACTTCTTGATTGATCGTCTCGCTACCTTGGATTACACCATCAGCGAAATCAATCGCTAATTTGGTTAGGCCCACAAAACTTGTATCTGCCTTGATTAACTTCAAGTCAGCTTCTTTGGCTCCGTCCGCCTTCAGTTTTGTCGCGAAATCTTTGTTTAGCGGGTTCTTGAAGTCATCGTTGTAGATCGAATAAACGATTTTCGCATTACGCAGGCACGGGTCATCGGCATACATTCTCTTGATGTAAAGAGCTGTTAACGCTGACATCCAGCCATGGCAATGGATTACATCAGGAATCCAACGCAATTTTTTTACGGTTTCCAATACTCCGCGTACATAGAAGATCGAACGATCGTCATTATCTTCATACTCATTTCCATTCTCATCGCTGACCGTGGATTTCCGTTGGAAGAAATCCTCGTTGTCAATAAAGTAAACCTGCATCCGGGCCGATTGAATGGATGCTACCTTAATGATCAGAGGATGGTCCGTGTCGTCAATAATAAGATTCATACCAGACAGACGGATAACCTCGTGCAACTGATTGCGGCGCTCGTTGATATTTCCGAATTTTGGCATGAATGTCCTGATTTCGCGACCACGCTCCTGAATTCCTTGCGGCAAATTTCTACATATTGTCGCGATCTCGGATTCGGGAAGGTAGGGAGTGATTTCTTGGGCTATAAACAAGATTTTTTTTGCATCCATTCTGTAAACTAGTTTTATAAAGACGCTACAAAGATACGAAAAATCTTTTATTTACGGTAATTATTTAGTTGCTTTGCACCGTCAATTAAGCATCTATCTGATGAAAATAGTAAATAGTATTAAAGATTTGAAGGCTTATCTTGCTGAGGCAAAGCAGGATAATAAGAAAATTGGCTTTGTTCCTACCATGGGAGCACTGCATAATGGACATCTTAGCTTGGTACAACATTGCGTGAAAAACAATGATGTATGTGTAGTCAGTGTTTTTGTAAATCCAACCCAATTTAATGACAAACACGACTTGGAAACGTATCCCCGTACGTTGGAGGCTGATTGTGCGTTATTAGAATCTGCCGGTTGTGACTATGTATTCGCTCCCTCTGTAGAAGAGATGTATCCGGAGCCAGATACCCGTACGTTTGATTTGGGAACGGTATCTGAGGTAATGGAAGGCGCTAAGCGTCCGGGGCATTTTAACGGTGTAGCGCAGGTAGTAAGTAAGTTGTTCTATATCGTAGAGCCGGATAACGCTTATTTCGGGGAAAAGGATTTCCAGCAGATCGCTGTGATCCGGGCGATGGTGAGACAATTGAATATCCCTGTAACGATCAATGCTTGTCCGATCGTTCGTGAAGGCGATGGCTTGGCCTTGAGTAGCCGGAATACCCGTTTGACACCGGAACAACGTCAAAAAGCTCCGTTAATTGCTCGTACGTTAAAAGAAAGTACTACCTTTGTGCCCGGAAAAAGCGTAGAAGAAGTGATTGACTATGTTGTCAATACGATTAATAGCGATCCTGTCATGGAAGTTGAGTACTACGAGATCGTAGATGGCAATACGTTAGAGTCTATCAAGAACTGGTCGGATACCGATTATCCGGTAGGTTGCATCACGGTATATTGCGGAGAGGTACGTTTGATCGACAATATCAAATACTAATTATAAGTCATACATGTTTATAGAGGTAGTAAAGTCAAAAATTCACCGGGTAACGGTAACGGAAGCTAACTTAAACTATATCGGTAGCATCACTATCGACGAGGATTTGTTGGACGCCGCTAATTTGATTGCGAACGAGAAGGTCTCGATCGTGAATAATAATAACGGAGAACGTTTTGAGACGTATATTATCAAGGGCGAACGTGGCTCGGGAGTGGTTTGCTTGAACGGAGCGGCTGCCCGTAAGGCTCAACCCGGAGATATTATTATCGTTATGTCGTATGCCATGATGGATTTCGAGGAGGCGAAAACATTCAAGCCTTCCGTGGTATTTCCCGATACGGCGACAAATAAGTTGATATAGCAGACGCTAGGCTTTGTAGAGATCTCTAATCATAAGAAAAGCTCGTCGGGATGCGGCGGGCTTTTTTTATCTTCATAAATTTAAGTAATAAGCGAGTTATGTACACGAACAGGAATATATGGAATGTTAGCTACCCGATCTTTTTGAGCTTGTTGGCGCAAAACGTGATAAACGTGACTGATACGGCTTTTCTAGGTAGGGTTGGTGAAGTCGAGTTGGGGGCTTCCGCTATGGGAGGACTTTATTATATCTGCGCTTTTACGATCGCCTTCGGTTTTAGTACGGGATCTCAAATCGTGATTGGCCGTAGAAACGGAGAGGGACGTTATGACCAGATAGGGCCTGTCATGATACAAGGCGTTTTCTTCCTATTGTCGCTGGCTGCTATATTGTTCTTGTTTTCTCGTTTTTTCGCGGGAGACGTGATGCGTGTATTGATTTCTTCGGACGCTATCTTGAATGCTACGGAGGAATTTTTGAATTGGCGTGTGTTTGGCTTCTTCTTCTCTTTCGTGAACGTGATGTTCCGGGCTCTTTTTATTGGTATTACCCGTACAAAGGTGTTGACATTGAACGCAGTTTTGATGGCAATGACGAATGTCTTACTGGATTATCTTTTGATTTTCGGACATGCCGGATTTCCAAAGATGGGTATTCAAGGGGCGGCTATCGCTTCCGTCATAGCCGAGGCGGTATCGATTCTCTTTTTCGTGGTTTACACGAGACTTACCGTAGATATACGTAAATATGCGCTTAACCAGATTCGTTCTTTCGATTTTGGCTTGTTGAAACGGGTGCTGGATATTTCCGTGTTCACGATGCTGCAATATTTCTTGTCTATCGCTACTTGGTTTATGTTCTTTATCGCTGTGGAGCATTTGGGGCAACGGGAGTTGGCGGTGGCGAATATCGTACGTAGTATTTACGTCGTGATGTTGATTCCCGTTAATTCCTTGGCGACCACGACAAACACGTTCGTGAGTAATAGTATCGGGGCGGGAGCGATCAATCAAGTTATACCGACTATCTGGAAGATCTGTAAGTTATCGTTGGGCATTATGGTCGTGTTTGCCGCTATTGTCAGTTTGATGCCGGGATGGGTCGTGTCTGTTTATACGAATGACGCTTCATTAGTGGCGGCCTCGGTTCCATCCGTCTACGTGATTGTCGGTTCTTTATTGATCGGATCGGTAGCTAATGTGGCGTTCAACGGGGTGTCGGGTACGGGAAATACACGTTCTGCGCTTTTTATGGAAGCGGCGGTATTGATTCTGTATGTGCTTTTTGTATATGTCGCGGGGATGCGTTTACGTTTGCCGGTAGCCGTATGCTTCTTGACAGAGGCTATTTACTATAGTGGATTGCTCGTCGCTAGCGTAATCTATTTAAAGAAAGCCTCTTGGCAAAATAAAAGAATATAAGTATATGAGGGGAAAAAACACGTACGTCTTTTTTTGAACTGTGAATATTGGGAAATTGTTCGTATTTTTGTATTGTAATCAAATAAGAAAGGTAACTCATGTCCACGAAGCAATGTGAAGATATGTTGGTAGGAAAAGGAGTACGGCCTACTGCCGCACGGATCCTTGTCTTGCAAAAATTATCAGAACGAACCAGCCCGGCTTCCCTGTTCGAATTGGAGGCGGAGTTGGAGACGTTGGATAAATCGACCATTTCCCGTTCATTGGCCTTGTTATTGGAACATCATGCGATCCATTCTTTCGAAGATGGTAGTGGCTCTATAAAATATGAGATATGCCAGAGCCGTTCGGAGACATGCCCAGTGGGTGATAGGCATATTCATTTTTTCTGCGAGGTATGCCGTAAAACCTCTTGTTTAAATAATATCAAGATCCCGGTCGCTCAATTGCCGGAAGGATATATAATGGACACCATTAATTATACGGTAAAGGGTGTTTGCCCATTGTGTAATAAGCGACGTTCCCAGAAACCCTGATAATTTGCAATCAAGTTGCAACTCCCTTCTCTTACCTTTGTACCGTAATCAAGAAGTAAATAATTAAAATAGATAAGATTATGAGTACAACATGTGGATGCGAACATTGCCATTCGCACGGAAGTTCCGGTTTATGGATGCCGACGGTTTCTTTCGTTTTGTTGGTGATAGGACTTATCGGGAAGTACTCGGGGATAAGTTGGTTTGCTGAGTCTTGGATAGAGGCCATTTGGTTTCTGGTCGCTTTTTTGCCGGTAGGACTTCCTGTTATGCGAGAAGCTTGGGAAGCGGCTTTGCGGAAAGACTTTTTTAGTGAGTTCTCGTTAATGGCGATCGCCTCGATTGGGGCGTTTTGTATTGGGGAGTATCCCGAGGCCGTAGCCGTGATGCTTTTCTATACGGTAGGAGAGAGGTTGCAACTTCTAGCCGTGAATAAAGCCTCGAAGAATATCAGTGACTTGTTAGATGTCCGGCCGGAACGAACGGATGTATGGCGGACGGGTACATATATGAATGTATCTCCGAAGGATGTAAAAGTAGGCGAGCGGATCGAGGTGAAACCCGGCGGACGTGTGCCTTTGGATGGCGTTTTATTGGAAGCCGAGGCACAGTTCGATACCTCGGCATTAACCGGGGAAAGTATGCCTCGTTCTATCCGTGAGGGTGAGGAGGTGCTTGCCGGAATGATCGTGCAGGGGCAGGCGGTACGTATACAAGTGAATCGGCCGTACGAGCAGAGTGCCTTGGCTCGTATTTTGGCTTTGGTGAAAGATGCCTCGGAGCGGAAAGCGCCGGCGGAATTGTTTATTCGGCGTTTCGCACGGATTTATACCCCAATCGTGATTCTTCTGTCGTTTCTAATCGTGTCGGTTCCAGCCTTGGTAGGGATGGTGACACCTTCTTTCCAGTATGTTTTCTCGGATTGGTTATATAGGGGATTGGTTTTCTTGGTTATTTCTTGTCCTTGTGCCTTGGTTATAAGTGTTCCGCTCGGATATTTCGGTGGTATAGGCGCCGCTTCTCGTGCCGGGATATTATTTAAGGGCGGTAATTATTTAGATGCGATCACACGGGTAAATACGGTAGCGTTCGATAAGACTGGTACATTGACTACCGGGCGTTTTGAGGTCATAACGGTGGAAAGCACGGGTATCCCGGCTTCTGATCTTTTGAGTGTTTTGTTATCAGTAGAGCGGAAAAGTACCCATCCGGTAGCGCAGGCTGTAGTTCGTTATGCGGAAAGAAAAGATAGCGTACCTATGGAGATCACTGACATGCGGGAACTGGCGGGTCATGGTGTCGAGGCTATCATGAACGGTCGGCAGGTACTTGTCGGTAACATCCGTCTATTGACCGAACGTGGTATTTCTGTCCCGAAGGAATTATCTGATAGTGTATCTACCGTGGTGGTTTGTGCGATCGATGGGAAATATGCGGGGCATCTTCTCCTTTCGGATACCTTGAAGAAGGATGCCGTGGATGCGATTTGTCGGTTAAAGGATCTGGATGTTAAAGATATTTGCTTGTTGTCCGGGGATAAGCAAGAGATCGTGAATCAATTCGCTGAGCGTTTGGGTGTCGATAAAGCGTATGGTAATCTGCTGCCGGAGGATAAAGCCGCTTATATAGAGCGATTGACGGCGGAGTCGGATAAGTTGGTTGCCTTTGTGGGCGATGGGATGAACGATGCGCCGGTACTGGCTTTAAGTGATGTCGGTATTGCGATGGGAGGATTGGGATCGGATGCGGCCATCGAGAGCGCGGACGTGGTTATCCAAACGGACCAGCCCTCTAAAGTAGCGGAAGCTATTTCTATCGGACGTGCTACCCGGAATATCGTCCGTCAGAATATCGTGGGATCTATTGGCGTGAAGGTGATAGTCCTTGTGGCGGGAGCCTTCGGTTTTGCCACGCTTTGGGAAGCTGTTTTTGCGGATGTAGGCGTGTCTCTGCTGGCGGTTCTTAATTCGGTCCGTATACTAAAACGTTGAGAAGTGAAGAATTTCGAGATCGCTTTCATCGCATACTCATCTCTTTTTCGTACCTTTGCCCCTTAATCCAGTAGAAAATAATATAAATACACATACGAATTATGTTTGAGAACTTAAGCGAAAGGTTAGACAGATCGTTTAAACTGTTGAAGGGCGAAGGCAAGATTACCGAGATCAATGTGGCGGAAACATTGAAGGATGTGCGTAAAGCGTTGTTGGATGCCGACGTCAATTATAAGGTTGCCAAGAGTTTTACGGATACGGTAAAAGAGAAGGCTTTAGGACAGAACGTGCTTACATCGGTTAAGCCTAGTCAGTTGATGGTTAAGATTGTTCACGATGAGTTGGCCAGCTTGATGGGTGGCACGGCGGTTGACGTGAATTTGCAGGGAAATCCCGCCATTATATTGATGTCCGGTTTGCAAGGTTCGGGTAAGACTACTTTCACAGGTAAACTAGCGTCTTTATTAAAGACCAAGAAAAATAAGAAACCATTATTAGCCGCTTGCGACGTGTATCGTCCGGCAGCTATCGAGCAGTTGCGTGTAGTCGGAGAGCAGGTAGGTGTTCCGGTATACATGGAATTGGAGAATAAGAATCCGGTGGAGATCGCTATGAACGCTATCCGCGAGGCACGGGCTAAAGGCAATGACGTCGTGATCGTGGATACCGCCGGTCGTTTGGCTATCGATGAGCAGATGATGAACGAGATCGCCGCTATCAAGAGCGCTATCCAGCCGGATGAGACCTTGTTCGTGGTAGATGCCATGACGGGTCAGGATGCCGTGAATACCGCAAGGGAATTTAATGAGCGGCTGAACTTCGACGGCGTCGTACTTACGAAGTTGGATGGTGATACCCGTGGTGGTGCCGCTTTGTCGATCCGTACGGTTGTTGATAAGCCGATTAAGTTTGTCGGTACGGGCGAGAAGATGGATGCCTTGGATATTTTCCACCCTGAACGTATGGCGGATCGAATCTTGGGCATGGGTGATATCGTGTCTTTGGTGGAACGTGCGCAAGAGCAATATGACGAGGAAGAAGCGAAACGTTTGCAGAAGAAGATCGCTAAGAACCAGTTCGATTTTAACGACTTTATCTCCCAGATCCAACAGATCAAGAAGATGGGTAACTTGAAAGAGCTGGCATCCATGATCCCGGGCGTAGGAAAGGCATTGAAAGACGTGGATATCGATGATAACGCGTTCAAGAGTATCGAGGCTATCATTTATTCGATGACTCCGGATGAGCGTAGCAATCCGGTTATCTTGAATGGCTCACGCCGTCAGCGTATCGCCAAAGGTAGCGGTACGAGCATCCAGGAGGTAAACAAGCTGATCAAGCAATTTGATGAGACCCGTAAGATGATGCGTATGCTTACTTCCGCAAAGTCGGGGAAGATGAAGCTACCTTCGATGAAGCCCTCGTTCAGACGTTAATTAACAGGAGACAATCAATAATATGGAAGAACAACATTATCAATTGCTGGATGGTAAGGCCGTTTCCGCTCAGATGAAGAAGGAGATGGCTGAGGAGGTAGCCCAGATCAAGGCTGCCGGAGGTAAGATCCCTCACTTGGCCGCTATTTTGGTGGGCCATGACGGTGGTAGCGAGACTTATGTGGCTAGTAAAGTCAAGACTTGTCAGGAGATTGGTTTTAAGTCTACCTTAATTCGCTTTGAGGAGGATGTTACGGAGGAAGAATTGCTTCGTAAGGTCGATGAGTTAAATAATGATCCGGATGTGGATGGCTTTATCGTACAGCTTCCGCTTCCGAAACATATATCCGAGCAGAAGGTGATTGAGACGATCGATTATCGTAAAGACGTGGACGGTTTCCATCCGATTAACGTGGGACGTATGTCTATCGGTTTGCCTTGTTTCGTATCGGCTACGCCTGCCGGTATCTTGGAATTATTGAAGCGTTATCATATCGAGACGCAAGGAAAGCATTGCGTGGTTTTGGGACGCAGCAATATTGTCGGCAAGCCGATGGCTACCTTGATGATGCAGAAATCTTATCCGGGCGATTGTACGGTGACCGTATGCCATAGCCGTTCTAAGAACTTGAAGGAGATGTGCTTGTCTGCTGATATTATTATCGTGGCTTTAGGTGTTCCTGAATTCTTGAAAGGGGATATGGTGAAGGAAGGCGCCGTGATCGTTGACGTGGGAACAACCCGTATGCCAAGCAGCGTAACCAAGAGCGGATTTAAGTTAACGGGAGATGTCTTGTTTAACGAGGTCGCTCCTAAATGTTCCTATATCACTCCGGTTCCGGGTGGCGTAGGGCCTATGACAATCATTTCTTTGATGCGTAACACATTGTTAGCGGGAAAGAAAGCGATCTATAAGTAAGTGGATGGATAAAAAAGTTCGCAAAAGGTTTGTGTAATCAGAATTTATACCTATCTTTGCGCCGTCTTAAAGGGGGAATCCTTTGAAAGGCGGATATGGTGAGAGTAGCTCAGTTGGTTAGAGCATCGGATTGTGGTTCCGAGGGTCGTGGGTTCGAGCCCCATCTTTCACCCTAGAATGAGAAAAGGATATGTCTATTAGGGCATATCCTTTTTCTATTTCTTATAATGGGCATTGTAAGTCTTTTATGATGCCCATCATAAGGAGCTTACAATAGGCATTGTAAACTCCTTATAATAGCGATCGTGCTGACCTACTCTTCGGTATATAAACCTTCTCTTGATAATTGCTTATCCAGATTCGCTACACCGAGGGCTATGATAGCGGTAACCGTAGCCGTATGTTCTTGGTATTCGGGGATGTTCTTTGTGTATAAATCCCGTTCCGTATGCCAGATTTCGCCGTAATCAAAATCATATCCTTTGAAATCCTCTGTGGTGAAACCTAATGTGGGGACACCTTCGATGGCGAAAACTGATGCGTCTGTTCCCCCCATGCGTGTCGGGCGTTTACGGGGTTCACGAACTTTTACCTCGAAAGGATAGTCCGGACGGATTTTTTGGATGGGTTCGCTGATCTTCACGAAATCATCATACATGGCTTGAGGGACGGAGATACCGACAGGAGGTTCCGGGCCACCGTCACGATTGAACAAATTAGCGATTTTGGGTAATTTATCCTTATGCGCTTTCACCCAAGCTTGTGCTCCTAATAAGCCAAATTCCTCACCGGCGAATCCGATAAATAAGATCGTGCGCTTAGGCTTGGCTCCGGATTTGGCGATCATGCGAGCGGCTTCCATCATCGGTCCGATTCCAGTACCGCAATCGATGCCTCCGGTAGCCACGTCGAAAGCATCTAGGTGACCGCTGATAATTACATATTCGTCCGGGTATTTGCTGCCTTTGATAGACGCTACGACATTATGGTATTTAACCGGGCCTAATTTAAAATGATTACGAATATCGAACTCTAGTTCGAATGTACGTCTCTCTTTCACCATTTGTTCGATGATCGCGAATTGATGCTCGTCTAATTTGATATCCGGAAGTTCCGGCAGATTGTCGAAGTTCGTATTCGGGTCGTTCATCATTTTCCGGTCGTATAACGCACGGATAGGTACGGTGGAGGATTGGATAAAACCTAAAGCTCCGGCCTCGCACATTTCCTTATAATATAATCCGGGGAATTCCTTATAAGACAACATCTCGTTTTTCTCCCCGTTTTCCCAGTTGCGGCGTCTTAGATCATTGTTTTTCTTCATGATCTCGTTGTTCTCTTTCTTGATCTCCGCACGGATGGAATCTCCCGAGGCGGAGCGGTCGATAGGCCAACCTACATTTTTCCCTGAGATAAGAACCCAAGCACCATTCAATCTTCCTTTGATTTGCTGGAACTCCTCGTCGTTACGAGGCTCCATCACCGCATGCCCACGTTGCACGCCTTTCGTTCCGGAAGTGTAAGAAGGGGTGGCGAAATGCAGGATCATTCCGTTGTCGCTCAACAAGCGTCCGAACCAAGGTCCTCGATTAAAGCCGACAGGGACGGTACCGGCCTCTTCTAATTGGACATCGAGTCCCCAACTCTTAAACTCACGCACCATCCACTCGGCGGCGTTCTCATAAGCGTCGGAACCGATTAAACGTCCGCCAAAGCGGTTCGTAAGGATATCCAGCTGATGCATCACTTGATTATCGTTCTGACCCATCTCGATGATTTTTTTTACGGCAGCGTCCTGAGCTGGTACAGGGGAGACTGTCATGCAGGCTAATGCCGCACAAACAAGTAAGATTTTTCTCATAAAGTAGTGTTTATTTCATTGATATGACTGTTTATTATTCAGTGTATGCAAATAAAGGAATAAATTTTGACTTATTGCAAATGAAATGGCAGTTTCTTTTATAACTTTGCGAAGTAAACAGATGGCGAATGAAAACAATGCGTAGCTTGAAGTGGTTAAGACCCCTCTTGGTAGTACTCTTTATGAGTTACTACGTGGGTGGCACGGCCTTTACCCATACGCATCATTTCCTAAACTATAGTATCACTCACTCTCATCCCTATCTGCCGGGAGCCGACGGCTTGCCTCATCATGAGCATAGTACGGTAGCGTTTAATACGATTGAAGAGCTGACCGAATTGTGTATGGAGTTAATTCCGTACTTACCTTTGGTTATGGCTTGGGCGCTTTTGATGGTAGTGCTCGTCTTTCTAAAGAAAGAGGTTGTCTTGCGTCTTGTGCGGCGTGGCGAATCCCGTGCGCCTCCCTCGTTTGGTATAGTAATTTGAATCAAGCATTAGAATCACTTTTTATACTAAACATTTTACGCATCTTATATGAAATCTATATTTTTACTATTGCTTCCAGCGATAGTACTATGCTCTTGCCATACCCAAAAGCAAGAGGATGAGTCTGCGCATGCCGTAACACTCAAAGGGGATATTATACATATCGGTTCCGAATCTCCTGTTTTATCCAAGTTGACAAAGGAAACGGTTAAACGGGAACCTTACCGTATGGAGTTTACCACCTCGGGGGTCGTACAGGCGATTCCTTCTAATTACGCGGAGGTGGCTTCACCGGTAAGCGGGCGAATTACGAAATCGTTCGTTCGCTTAGGGCAAAAAGTGGCCCCGGGTAGTCCGATCTTCGAGATTAGCGCTCCCGCTGTTTATGAGGCGGGGAAATCTTATTACCAAGCTCGCCAAGAGATGGAACTGGCCTTGAAAAGCTTGAATCGGGAGAAAGACTTGATGAAAAACAAGGTTGGTGTCCAAAAGGAATTGGAAGAGGCCGAGGTGAATTACGAGTTAAAGAAAAAAGACTATGAGAATATGGTAGCCGCATTGAAAGTCTTTCAGATTAATCCGGATGAAATGGCTTTGGGGCAACCATTGATCGTTCGCTCGCCTATAGCCGGTGAGGTCGTGAAAGATCGGATCGTAATCGGGCAATATATGAAAGAGGACGCCGAGCCTGTAGCTGTCATCGCCGATTTGAGAAAGGTATGGGTGGTCGCCCATGTAAAAGAGAAGGATTTGAGTTTAATACAGGCTTTGGATGAGGTGGAAATTAGGTTGGTAGCCATGCCGGATAAACCGATATCGGGAAAGATTTATCATATCAGCGAGATGCTGGACCCCGATACCCGTTCGGTGGAGGTCTTGATCGAGTGCGATAACACTACCCGTTTGATGAAACCGGAGATGTACGGCACGGTCAAGTTGAGCGACCGTGAGGCGGAGGTGATTCGTATACCTACTTCCGCTATCTTGCAGGAAGAGGAGAATATGTACGTATTGGTGGAATTGGGGAATAACGATTACCGGAAACAAAAGATCGAGACCGGCCTTACTGAAGATGGCAAGACGGTGGTTTTATCCGGCTTGAACGTAGGTGACGAGATCGTAGCTACGGGAGCGTTTTATTTACTTGACGCACGCTAACGGATTATGAAAAGGATTATTTACTTGGCGATACATCGGCGAGGACTGATGTTCGTGTTATTTCTGTTCTTAGCGATCGTTGGTTATTATTCTTGGACGCGGTTGGCGATAGATGCTTATCCGGATATCGCCGATACCACCGTGCAAGTCGTGACGCAGGTTCCCGGATTGGCCGCCGAGGAGATCGAGCAACAAATCAGTATTCCGATCGAGCGGGCTATGAATGGTCTGCCGGGACTAAACGTAATGCGTAGCAAGAATACGTTTGGTTTATCTACGGTCGTATTGGTTTTTGATGATGGTATTGAGGATTATTGGGCCCGGCAACGTGTACAAGAGCGGTTGGTAGACGTGGAGCTTCCTTATAATGCGGTTCCCGGCTTAAATCCTTTGACTTCGCCGACGGGAGAGATCTTTCGTTATGTGGTGGAAAGTGACCGTTTGGACTTGAGGGAGTTGACCGATTTGCATAAATGGGTAATTATTCCGAGACTGAAACAGGTTACGGGTGTAGCGGATGTAAGTAATTACGGCGGTATCACTACCCAATATCAGATCGAGGTGAACCCTTATAAGATGGAGCAATACGACATTACCTTAGGGGATATTACGGAAAAGATAGAGAAGAATAACGTGAACGCCGGTGGTAGTATGTTAAGCCGGGGGGATTTGAGTTATGTGATCCGTGGAATCGGTCTGGTTAAGGACTTGGAAGACTTGGGACATATCGTGATCAAGACCGTGAATGGTGTCCCGGTCTACTTGAATGATATCGGTAAACTGAAATACGGAAACTTGGAGCGTAAGGGCGTTTTAGGTTTTACGGACGATACCCGTGATTACTCCGATGGCGTGGAAGGTATCGTGCAAATGCTCAGGGGGGAGAATCCGTCCCGGGTGTTGGATGATGTGCATAAGGCGGTAGACGAACTAAATAACGAGACACTTCCCGAGGGAACCCGTATCCATCCGTTTATGGATCGTACGGATTTGGTTAATACGACCTTGCATACTGTATCGCATACGTTGTTCGAGGGGATAGTACTGGTTGTCTTAGTACTGATCTTATTCTTGGGGAGTTGGCGTGGCGCTTTGTTGGTGGCCTTAACCATTCCCTTGTCTCTATTGATTGCCTTTATCTTGATGCATGTTACGAATATTCCTGCGAACCTACTATCCTTAGGCGCTATAGACTTCGGTATTTTGGTAGACGGAGCGATCGTGATGATGGAGACGGTCTTGAAGAAAAGAGAACGGCATCCGGATGAGGTATTGACGGAAGATTCGATCTTGCGCCGTACGACTGAGGTGGCTCGCCCGATCTTTTTCTCTACATTAATTATTATAACGGCCTATCTTCCTTTGTTCGCTTTTGAGCATATTGAGAAAAAATTGTTTACGCCGATGGCTTATACCGTAGGGTATGCTTTGCTGGGCGCTTTGTGCGTGGCCTTGTTCTTGATTCCGGGATTGGCCTTTTATGCGTATCGTAAGCCGGGAAAGATTTACCATAATCGTTGGTTGGAGAAACTTTCCACGGCTTATCATTCACAAATTGTCCGATTGATGGAGAAGCCAAGATGGGTTATTGTACCGTTACTGGCGATATTGCTGGGAGCGGGGATTTTAAGTTATACCGTAGGAAAAGACTTCTTGCCTCCGTTGGATGAGGGGGCGATCTGGATACAGGTACAGCTTCCTCCGGGTATTTCCATTGAGAAATCTAAGGAGATGGGGGCGGAGCTTCGGAAGACTTTGAAAGAGTTTAAGGAAGTCTCATATGTAATGACCCAAGTAGGTCGCGATGATGAGGGGGCGGAAGCGTTCTCACTCTCCCATGTGGAGTGTGGCGTGGGATTGAAGCCCTATAGTACATGGGAGTTCGGTAAGACGAAAGCGGATTTGATCGAGGAGATGGCAGCTAAGTTGGAGACTATGCCCGGCTACTCGGTCGGTTTTTCACAGCCGATCATCGATATGGTGATGGATCAGATCGCCGGGGCTCATAGTGATTTGGCGTTGAAGATCTATAGCGATGATATTACGGAAAGTCGCCATATCGCGGATCAAGTCGCTAATGTGTTGAAGGAAATACCGGGTGCTGCCGACGTAGCGGTAGATCAAGAGCCTCCGTTGCCGCAATTGCAGATTATCGCGGATCGTGCCCGTATCGCCCAGTATGGCTTGAACGTGTCGGATGTGGCCGATTTGATTGAGTTAGCGATCGGTGGAGCTTCTATTTCCCAGATATTTGTCGGAAGTAAAAGTTATGACGTGATTTGTCGTTTCGATGACGCTAGCCGCAATTCTCCCGAACGTATCGGTAATCTATTGCTGACTACCGGTTCCGGTACGAAGATTCCTCTTTCGCAAGTAGCGGAGATTAAGATGACAACCGGTGCCAGTACGATTACCCGTGAGATGAATAAGCGGCACTTGACGGTACGGGTTAATTTACGTGGCGTGGACTTGACAGCGTTCTTGAATAAGGCGAATGCGTTGATTGATAAAGAGGTGAAATACGATCATGATTCCGTGCATTTGAAATGGGCCGGACAGTTCGAGAACCAGCATCGTGCGTATGCCCGTTTGGGGGCTGTGGTTCCTTTGGCGTTGGGACTGATGCTGCTTCTGTTGTTTGCGGCTTGCGGTAAATTCCGGCAGGCGGCTTTGATGATGAGTGTCGTTCCCTTGGCTTTGTTTGGTGGTATGTTGGCGTTGAATGTGCGGGGAATGACATTGAATGTTTCCTCGGCGGTTGGTTTTATTGCCTTGGTCGGTGTCGCTATCCAAAATGGCGTGATCATGATTTCCCATATCAATAACTTACGTACAAGGGAACGAGATTTGAAAGATGCGGTGATAACGGGAACTAAGCACCGTTTCCGTCCGATCTTGATGACGGCTACGGTTGCGGTCTTGGGATTGCTTCCTGCCTCTGTTAGTACAGGTATCGGTTCGGACGTGCAGCGTCCCTTGGCTACGGTAATCGTTTACGGGCTTTTATTTGCTACGGTAATCACGCTTTATGTACTTCCCGCTTTATACTACATGATCGAGAAACATTATGAGGGGAAGGATTTGATGCCGGTATCGGAGGAAAAAGAGCTGCACGCTTAATCCGGAGGTGGAATTAAAAAGATATACTATGTTTAGATTAGAAGATATGAAGAAATATATAATCCTGTCATTACTCTGCGGATGCTTATCCGTGAATGCCCAGACCATGGTTCCGCTTACGTATCGGCAATATATGGAGCGGGTTGCGGAAGGCAACCTTGAGTATGCGTCGGAGAAATTGAATGTGCCGGCCGCTAAGGCTGAGGTAACGGCGGCAAAGGTGTTTAACGATCCGAACCTTTCCGTGTCTTATTTCAATAATGAGAATAATTCCTTGCAAATGGGAGAAGGTGTTGAAGTAGAACTGAGCAAAACTTTCTCTTTTGGAAAACGGGGTGCGAATATCTCATTGGCACGTAGCGAGAGTGAGTTGACCGAGGCTTTGTTGGCCGATTATTTCCGGAATCTCCGGGCAGACGCTACGATTGCTTATATGGAAGCCTTGAAGCAACATGAGTTGTATAAAGTAAAGGAGAATGCCTATGAGAATATCCGGACATTGGCGGAGAGCGACAGTATCCGTTTCTCATTGGGGCAAATCCGTGAGGTGGATGCTACGCAGAGCCGGGTAGAGGCCGGGGTCTTACGAAACGAGTTGCTGCAAGCCGGAGCGGAATTAAAGAATGCTTTCTCGAACTTAAACTTCTTGACGGGGACTTTCAGTACGGATACTTTATTTCACCCAGAGGCTGAGTTACGTACGGAGCCTCGGGATTTTATCCTTGCCGACTTAATCACGGCGGCAAGCGAGGGGCGTACGGATTTGGTAGCTGCCTTAAAAAACAAGGAAGTGGCCGCTAGAGCCTTGAAAGTAGCTCGCCGGGAGCGGAATACGGATGTGGATTTGTCTATCGCCGTAAGCCGTAATGCCCGGGTTTATAATGAGGAAGCCCCGGCACCTCCTTTTACCGGAGTGACGGCAGGTATCGCTGTTCCTTTGAAATTCTCTAATTTCAATAAGGGGACGGTTCGTGCCGCTCGTTATCGGGAGCAACAAGCGGAAGCGCAATATAAGCAGGCTCTTTTGCAAGTACAGACGGAGGTGATGCAGGCATATCGTAATTATCAATCTTTCGCCGAGCAAGTTAATCATTATGAGGATGGGCTTTTAAGGCAAGCTCGTGAGGTGATGGATGGCAAGATTTACAGCTATAATAGGGGGGAAGTCTCTTTGTTGGAAGTCTTGGACGCCCAGCGTACTTACGATGAGGTACAAGCTCAGTATATTGAGACGCTGTTTAATTACAGCTCAGCCTTGGTCGAATTAGAACGTTCGGCGGGTATTTGGGATATTGAGATTTGATTTGCGCTATAATTCAGAAAAGTAACAAGGGATAAATTGTAAGACGCTTACATTTCTATCCCTTGTTATTTTATCTGAATAAATCCATCAGTTTATCCGGTGATTGCCATCTGATAGATACGGATACAATCATATTCAACACTATAGATGATTTTATAATGTCCCTCGATCAAGGAACGATATTCTTTATTAAGTTGGAGTAGTGATGGTTCAATAAATCCTAAATAAGGATTAGTTATTAATAGTTCCGTTGCATGAGTGATCCGTTGCAACAATAAAAAAGCATAAGAATTATTACCCTCGTCATGGTAATCTCATCCATGCCTTTTATCAAGTCATAGAGATATTCTTTCCGTAAATTTAATTCCATCGTTGTCATAAGATTTGTTTTTTAGGTTTCTTAAACTAGACAAAGATAGCGTATATGTTTGGATATTATGTATTTTTGCATCTAAAAAATGAGCGCATGATATTCTACTTTACAGGGACAGGAAACTCCCGTTGGGTTGCGGAAGCGTTAGGGACGGCTTTCGATGAGCCGTTGGTTTCCATTGCCGATGCGTTGAATGAGGGTAAGAATGCTTATCCATTGGGGGAGAGGGAGAAAGTGTTTTTTGTGTTCCCTGTCCATTCTTGGGGGCCGGCTGTATTGGTGCCCCGCTTTATTTCCCGGTTGATCCTGTCCGGATATAAGGGGCAAGAGGTTTATTTCGTCTGTACTTGTGGTGATGATTGTGGATATACGGATCGGATCATGCGGAGCATCTTGGCGAGGCGGGGAATTGCCGTAACCGGAGGATTCTCTGTACAAATGCCGAACAATTATGTCTTGATGCCCGGCTTCGACGTGGATAGTAAGGAGGTAGAGACTGAAAAACTGAAAAAAGCACCGGAACGTGTAGACGAGATCGTAGAGGCGATCCGGCAGAAGAAAAATCTTTCTTTGTATTGTGCGGGAAGTGCCCCTCTTTTGAAGAGCTATATGGTCTATCCGTTATTTGCTCACTTCGCGATAGGCAGCAACCGATTTTATGCTACGGATACCTGTATCTCTTGCGGTATCTGTGCGAAGGTCTGTCCGACCGGTACGATTTCCCTGTCGGGTGACGGAAAACCGGAATGGGCTGATACTTGCGTTCAGTGCGTTGCCTGTATTCATCGTTGTCCGGTGCGTGCGATAGAATATGGGACGATCTCGTTGAAAAAGGGACGTTATCATCACCCTAAGTTTAAGTAATCAATAAATAGAATAGAGAAATGAAGCAATTTTGTATGATGGCGCTTGCCGGCCTTTTGGTGGTTGGTTGCCAAGAAGTTCCAAAAGGATATGTTATCAATGGTGAGGTAGAGAATATGCCCGACGGCAAGATTTACTTGAAGTCATTCCGTAATAAAATGTTCTTTGACGTGGATACAGCAGAGGTAAAAGACGGGAAATTCACCTTTAAGGGTGAGGTAGATCAGCCTTTACTTTTTGGTTTGGCAACCGAGAATATGAACTATCCGGTTCAGCTCTTCTTGGAGAATACGGATATGAATGTCAAGATCGGGAATGACGGGGAGACTATTACCGTACAGAATTCACCGGTGAATGATGTCTTTCAAGAAAATACGGAGAAGGTATTTGAGGAAGGGTATGATATTGACAGTTTGATTTCGAAATATCCAGATTCTCCGGCGGCGGCGTTCTATCTATATCGTTATTTTACCTACCAATTATCTTTGGATGATTTGAAGGCGACTCGTGCGAAGATTTCCCCGGCATTGGCGAATAGTCCTTATGTGAAGGACTTGGACGGTATTATCAAGCAATTAGAACACGTACAGATCGGACAAGTCGCTCCGGAGTTTTCCTTGCCGGATACTGCAGGAGTTTCTGTGTCATTGTCGGACTTTAGGGGAAAATATGTGTTATTGGATTTTTGGGCCTCTTGGTGTCCCCCGTGTCGCAAGGAAAACCCTAACGTGGTAAATGCCTTCCAGCAATATAAGGATAAGAACTTTACGATCGTAGGTATATCCTTGGACAAGGATAAGGCTAAATGGCAGAAAGCGATCGCAGACGATCATCTGACTTGGACTCACGTTTCCGACTTGAAATATTGGGATTCTGAGATCCCTGCTCTTTATGGGGTACGGGGTATTCCGGCAAATGTGTTATTGGATCCGAATGGGGTGATCATCGCCAAGAATATCACTGGAGAAGACTTACAGAATACCTTGAAGGAAGTGATTAAATAAGGATACGTTACTGCAAAGCCGTTGCTGTAGTATAAACAAAGGGAGTGTATTGGATTAAGCCTAATACACTCCCTTTGTTATGGATAAGTTATGACTTTTCTTTATTTAAGCGGAATAAGGGTGAAGCCCCAGTTGTATTCCCGGTTTGCGGGTAATGTATAAGCTGGTTCCGGACGTGAACCCCAGCTATCATAACCTGCTACACCTTGTTGTTTCAAGTCGACGCAAACCTCAACGAAGTTGCGAGGCGTGATATCGTTGATATGATGCTGGCGACGTAATACGTTCTTTGCTGCGGCTTCATCATGATTCGCTACTTGCTCTGGTGTGAAATTACTCCATTGACGGGATAGGCCAGTCGCTTCCTCGTCATCGAAATCCTCTATGGAATTACGCAAAGCGTTAAAGCCAATCGTATTATCCGCTTGGATCAACAAGCCTTTCTTGCCGGTACTAAGTGATACCCAACGAGTGTCGGTATGATGACCGTTTTCCTGCGGGCGTACATATGGGAAATATAATTCCTCGGCTGTAGATTTATATAAGCCGACCATACTACCGGCGTTTCTATCCAAGTAGTTCTCAGCAGGTCCTCGTCCGAAATATTCCACTTGATTCATGCTTGCCGGTAAACGGAAGCGAACACCGATACGGGGAACATTCAATTTGGAAGCCTCTTTACGGGCGGCGTCACGTCCCGGAGTGAAAGTTGCCGTGCGAGTAGATTCCGATACCTCGGTTTGGGCGGCATCCATATCCGTGGATGTGAAACGGGCGGCCACATTTACAGCTCCGCTTGGATAGATCGTATAATTAACAATGTATAGATTTCCTGCCGGCAATAAATAGTTCACGTTAACCACGGCGTTATTGCCATCCATAGTGACGGTAGCGTCTGTTACGTTGAAGTTCTTGCTGCTTTCCTTCCATACTTGTAAGCGTTTTGGCATACCATTTCCGTAATCGTTATCGGTCGGCGCACGCCAGAAGTTCGGTTGGATACCAAAACCCTCGCTGAAATATTCCGTACCATCCACTTTATAAGAAGTAACGATTCCTGTCTTCTTGTTAAACATGAAGTTTACCTTTGAGGAGGATGCCGATAAGTTATCTCCATTTGTCGAAACCGTTAATTTAGGGCCGCTGGTCTTAAACGCCTTCTTGGGGCTTTCGATCGGTAAGCGGAATTGATTGCAAGCGATTTCGTGTCCGATAGGGATTAACGGCTCTTTTTCTACGGTCGTTACGTTGAAGTTTACGAAATATTCCGTACCGGCTTGTGGCTTTAAGTTGCCTACGGGAACCGTAAATTCCTTAGAAGCTTGGGGGTCTATGTCCAAAGAGACTTTACCGGAGCGTACAACTTTATTATTGGCTGTTACGCTATAGTGGACCATATATTTCTTTAGGTTCGTGAAATAAAAACGGTTCGTGACGCGGAATAAACCGTTCGCTAAATCGATCGCCTCAAACCCGATATTTTGATGGGCGTATTTAACCTCTGCCATAGCGGGATGCGGGGTACGATCCGGGTTTACTATACCGTTGCAAAGGAAGTTTCCGTCACTAGGGGTGTTTACTCCATAGTCACCACCATAGGTATAATATTCACGTCCATTCTTATCTTTTTCCAAGATACCTTGGTCCACCCAGTCCCAGATGAATCCGCCTTGCAGGTTCGGGTATTTATAGATAGCTTTCCATTGATCCCATAAGTTGCCGGAAGAGTTTCCCATCGCATGTGAATACTCCGAAGGAGCTACCGGACGATCACTACCCTTACGCCCGATTTCCTCTAGCCATTCAGCGCTCGGGTATTGAGGTACGTACATATCCGTATTCCATTCCCAAAGGGCACGTTCATAGTTCACCGGACGATTCATGCTATTTATTTCCTTGTCTTTCAGATATAAATAAGTTTGATAGAAGTTGTATCCGTTTCCAGCCTCGTTTCCGAGTGACCAGAAAGTAACGCTCGGATAATTCTTGTTTCGTTCGTACATATTCATCGTACGGTCCATATGCGGGATCAGCCATTCCGGATTATTACCCAAAGTGCCGCCTTTTTTCAGGCTGTAATACATACCGTGAGACTCGATATTCGCCTCATCGTAAACATACAATCCGTATTCGTCGCAGAGTTCATAGAATTTACGGTCTTGCGGATAGTGGCATAGGCGGACAGCGTTGATATTGTTTTGCTTCATCAGCTCGAAATCCTTACGCATGAGTTCCTCGGTTACGTAATGTCCGGTTTCCGGGTTATGCTCATGGATATTGACACCCTTGAACTTAACCGGTTGCCCATTGAACAATAAGACCGTATAAGGTTTTCCGTTTTCCGCTACTTGGTCGATTTGCTTCATCTCGAACCGGCGGAAACCAACGTTGAATGGAACTACCTCGATTACCTTACCCTCTTCTTTTATCGTCATCAATAATTTGTATAAATTCGGGTGCTCGGCACTCCAAGGGGCTACGTTCTTTAAATCATACTCAAAAGATGCTGTTTGAGGACTTGCAGGACTTACCCATATATCATTAGCCTCGGAGACCATAAGATTACCTTTTGCGTCCAAAAGCTCATATCCGACATTTAAGTTTTTTGTTTCTTGGGTATGATTCTTTAAGTCTACCGCCAGTTTGAAGATTCCATTCGTATACGTATCGTCCAAAGTTGAGACGACACGGAAATCTTGAATACTGGCCTTGGGTTGAGACCAAAGGAATACGTCACGTTCGATACCGCTCATTCTCCAGAAATCCTGACATTCCAAATAAGAACCGGTGCTCCAACGGAATATCTTTAATGTAAGTACATTCTTTCCGGGTTGCAGGTATTTATTGATCAAGAACTCGGCGGGATTTTTGGAATCCTCGCTATAACCCACTTCTTTCCCGTTTAAATATACGTAAAGGCCGGATTTAGCTCCGCCGATGTGTAAATAAATATCCCGGTTATCCCAACTTGCGGGTATCTCGATGTCCCTGCGGTATACGCCAACCGGATTCGCTTCCGGTAATAAAGGGGGTTGGGGATTTTTTGGTTTAAACTCGTAACCATGATTCGTATAAATGGCTACGCCATGCCCTTGTACTTCCCAGTTTCCGGGAACGGTTATATCATCCCATGAAGAGGTATTAACGGAAGGATCTGTGATATTTTGAGGAAGATCTTTGTAAGAGTCGACAAAGAAAAATTTCCAAGTACCGTTTAATAGGGAATAGTACGGGCTTTTCTCAAATCGAGAGGTGAGGGCGGTTTCTCGGTCCGCATAACTCATGAAGGAGCTTCTGGGTTTTTCCTTGTTTACGGCTACGACTTGAATGTCTTGCCAATAAGGTTTTACGGGTTGGGGTGAAGAACCGTCCGCATAAGCCATTCCGGAAATAAGGCAACCTAATGCTCCGGAAAGCATCATTTTTTTGATAGAGTTCATATTCATCGTATTTTATTTAGATTAGCACTGGGGAATTGAAAATTGAGAATTGAGAATTGAAAATTACGTAGAGTCACTTCTAATTCTCAATTCTCAATTTTCAATTATTTAGCTGCATAGTAAGAATATCCGTCAGCTACCTGTTGGAAAGCTAAAACACCTGCTTGGTTTAGCTCGACATTCATTTCCTTGCCATCGGGTAAATACATGACAACTTCGTCATCACCATTGAATTTTAATAATTTTGTGCTTTCTCCGTTAGCTTCTACATTCCAGCTTTGGTCAGCCTCGTTGAAAACTAAGTCAACCGCTTTCTCATCGCCTTCCTTTTGGATATGGTATCCGTCAACTTTTGTTTCTACGGTATAAACGCCGTCTTTACCATCGATTGTTTTAACGTTACCTACATCCGCTACAGGATTACTTCCGCTCCAAAATTCGATAGAGTTGATCACAAGGACATCAGCCAAAGCGGAAATCTCGTAAACCGGGACAATCCAGAAAGCAATGAACACTAGCTCATTAACAAACTTACTGTCGATGCTTCTATTCCACGTTAAAAGTTTGTTTGTTAAACCAAAAGATCCTATACAGGACGAAAATAGGATACTACTTGCCACCGTAGTCGCTAGTAATAAAGTTAAGCTTTTCTTTTTCATAATTTAATAATTAGTTATTACAAGGGACGAAGATAACAACTTTTTCATGATAAATAGTGGTTATAAAGGAATAAATGGAATAAGTGCCTTAATATTAATCAGGCTTCTATAAGTACGTAGTTCTGGCGGAACTCCGTTTATTACTCATATACACTAACTTCATGTTTGAATTTCAAACCATATACCTCTTTGATGTCCATAGCTCCATACTAAAAAAGATTATGGTTGAAAAGATTGTTTGTTAAATATTTTAATAATTAGGTGGTGTCGTTTTAGATTCGTATGCGAAAAATTAGTCTTTTTTGTTTTATAATTAAAAATAGTGCTATATTTGCTGCGTCTAATGATTATAAGTTCCGCCAGAACGATGAAGAAGCGCTTTCATGGTAGTTAACCGAGGATTTATAATTATACATTAATGATTTAGAAGAGTGAATATTATAAGAAACGAGATCTAAAATAGTATGCCTTAAGTCTTATAATAGTAACAGCTATTTAATAAACAAAAAACGATTCTTATGTTGAAAATTGTAAGACCTGTCAGTTTTGTTCTATTGTCTGCAGCGTTTTGTTCCGGGGGTGTGGTTCATGCTTCTGATCGTGCGGCGATAACTCCGAGGGTAGGTATTTCCCAGCAAGAAGGTAGTTTGAAGGGAACGGTTAGTGACAGTTTTGGCCCTGTGGCTGGAGCGTCAATAGTTGTAAAAGGTACTACGAATGGTACTGTAACCGACATGAATGGTAATTTCGTGTTGGATGTGAAGAAAGGGGATGTGATCCAAGTATCCTTTATCGGTTATCTAACTCAAGAATTCAAATATAATGGAGAGCCTTCCATCAATGTATCCTTGCAGGAAGATACCCAGAAATTAGATGAGGTGATCGTTGTCGGTTATGGTACGCAACAGAAGGCGAACTTGTCGGGAGCGGTAGCCCAATTGGATAGCAAGGAGTTGACAAGCCGTCCTATCTCCAACGTGTCTTCCGGTCTTCAAGGTATGATGCCGGGTGTAACCGTTACCTCGGGTCAAGGCCGTCCGGGACAGGATGGTAGTACGATCCGTATCCGTGGTGTCGGTACTTTGAACTCTGCCAGCCCATATATCTTGATCGATGGTATCGAGAGTGGCTCCATGAATGATATCGATCCGAATGATATTGAGAGTATTTCTGTATTGAAAGACGCTTCTTCCGCCGCTATTTACGGTTCGAAGGCTTCTAATGGTGTTATCTTGATCACGACAAAACGTGGTAAGACGGGTGCTCCTCGTATCTCTTATAACGGATATGTGGGTGCCTCGAAAGCTACTTCCATGATTGATCGTGTCAGCTCAGCCGATTACGCACGTTTGTGGAATCGTTTCGAGCCGGGACGTTATAGTGACGAGGACATCCGGATGTTTGAGGATGGCTCTGATCCTTACGGACATCCTAATACGGACTGGAATGATGAGGCTTATCGGACAGGTTTGTTGCATAAGCACAATGTTAGTATTACAGGTGGTGCGGAGAACGTGAAGTATATGGCTTCGGCCGGATATTTAGGGCAGACGGGTATCCTTCCTAACTCAGATCGTAAACAGTTTAACGGACGTACGAATCTGGATATGCAGTTGACGAAGAAACTGGCTGTTCGGATGAACATGTCTTTCATCAAGAATGACTTCTCGGATCCGAATGCTAGCTATTATGGTGGTTCTTCCGACCAGATTATCCGTCAATTGAATATTATTAGTCCGATGATTCCTGTCAAGGATAAGGATGGCAAATACGGACAAACTAACGATGGTAACCCTATCGCATGGTTGGATTCCGGGCAGACGGTGGATAATTGTAACCAGAATTTTACGGGGGCACTTTCTGTTGATTATGATATTATTGATGGGCTGAAGGCTACTGTGACGGGTGCCTATGTGAACGAGGACCAACGTCATACGGAGCGAGTTCTGAGCATACCGGATGATCCGGCATCTGCGTCTCGTACCACTTCCTTGGTTGAACGCTTCGTGAATTGGAAACGTTATAACTTCGATGCTTTGCTGAATTACAGCAAGAACTTTGGTCAACATGGCTTGAAAGTGATGGTAGGTTATCATGCGGAGAAGTATGAGGTTAGCAAGAATCAGATGCAGAGGAATAATTTCCCGAGTAATAGCCTGAATGATATGGATGCCGGTGGGGCTTCTACACAAACAAATGATGGTTTGAGCCGAGAGCTTGCCATGCTTTCCTATTTTGGGCGTATTAATTATGATTTTGCGGGAAAATATTTATTAGAGGCAAACTTCCGTGCGGATGCTTCCTCTCGTTTTGCTCCGGGACATCGTTGGGGATATTTCCCTTCTTTCTCCGGTGCTTGGCGTATCAGCGAGGAGGAGTTTATGGAAAGTACGCATGATTGGTTGAGCAGTTTGAAGATTCGTGCTTCTTGGGGTATGTTAGGTAATCAAGACGCCTTGAATAAATCGAATCCTTGGGAGAACCAATATTATCCTTGGATGCAGACTTATAATTTGGATGGCAATTATCCTATGGGAGGCAACTTGACGACGGGATATTACCAGAAAGCCTATCGTATCGAGGATTTGTCATGGGAGAAATCTACGACTTGGGGTATTGGCTTGGATGCGATTATTAATCATGTGACTTTCACGTTTGATTACTATGATCGCAAGACTACGGATATCATCATGGAGGTACCGGTCCCGACTGAGTTTGGCTTGGATCCTTATTTCGACAACGTGGGTTCTATGCGTAACCGAGGTGTCGAGGTACAGCTAGGTTATAACAATAAGTGGAATGACTGGTCATTGAATGTGATGGGAAATATGGCCTATAATAAGAACAAGATCGAGGATTTAGGAGGTGTAGACCGTATGACAAATCCTGATGACGGTGATTTGTGGCGTTTTGTTGGAAAGCCAATCGATTCTTACTATGTATATAAGGCTGATGGCTTTTTCCAATCTGACGCGGAGGCACAACAATGGATGGATACCTATAAAGGAAAAGACGGCTACCCGTTCGGACAGGATTTCCAAGCCGGTGATTTACGTTATGTAGATACGAATGGAGATGGAAAGCTGGATGCGGATGACCGTGTATTGTCTAAGACTATCAATCCAGTTGTTACATTTGGTTTGAACTTGAATGTAGGCTATAAAGCATTTGACTTGACTTTGAACTTCACCGGTGCGGCTAATGTAGGCCGTGCGTTTACGAAAGAAGCGTTTGGTGAGTTCTCGGGTAGTGCCGGACATCCTTCTACTGCATGGCTGGATAGCTGGACACCGGAAAATACCAATGCAAGTATGCCGCGTGTAGCGGAGTCTAGAAAATCTCCGAGTGAGGCTTCTAACGTGATGTCTGATTTCTGGGTAATTAATACCAGTTACCTGCGTCTGAAGACATTGCAATTGGGATATACGCTTCCAAAGAGTGTGCTGAACGCTATCGGTTTGTCGAATGTACGTGTTTATTATTCTGCGGAGAATTTGTTTACGATAGATTCTATGCCATTGAACGTAGACCCGGAGACGGTTAGTTCCCGTTTGTCTAGCTACCCATTAGTGATGACAAATTCTTTTGGCGTAAATGTGACATTCTAATTAGTTAAGACCATTTAAATAGAAGATTTTATGAAACGATTATCAATATATATGTTGGCGGCTGGTATGGCTGCGTTATCTACTTCGTGTTCAGATTTTCTGGATACGGTGCCTAAGGATCAGTTGGCTCCTTCTACCACATGGCAGACAGAGGCGGATGCGAAGGGCTTCATAGTAGGCTGTTATAAGGATTTGCTAGATGGAAATACGTTGCTTTATCTGGATTGTGGCTCAGATATAGGCTATAATAATTTCCCTTGGGAAGGATTCCGCCCGTGGGGGGATGGGTCATTGTCTAGTTCTAATCCTGGGCAGATCCTTTATGATTACAAGTCGATTCGTAAGGCGAATACATTCTTGGAGAATGTAGACAAGGTGACGTTTTCTAGTGACGCTGTAAAAGCTAATTATGTGGCTCAAGCTAAAGCGATCCGTGCTTATAAGTATTTCTTGATGAATTGGTGGTATGGTGGTGTGCCTATTATTAGTTCTTATTCAAGTGCGGACGAGGCTAAAGTAGAACGTAATACGGAACAAGAGGTACGCGATTATATAGCTAAGGATTTAGACGAGGCCTTAGCTGGGATCGCGGAGGCTCCGGAGGCTCGTGGCTATATCGCTAAAGGTGCTGTTTTAGCTATCAAGATGCGTGAGGCTTTGTATTATGGTGATTGGCAAAAGGCAAAAGACGCAGCTAAGGCAATCATTGATTTGAAGCAGTATGAGTTGGATCCGGATTATACGAATCTTTTTAAGGTATCGGGAGTGGATTCTAAAGAGATAATCCTAGCGGATCAGAATATTGAGACGTTGGATGGATTGGGAACCATCGGGCAAATGTATAATAATGTTGACCAAGGTTGGTCTTCTATCGTCCCGACCCAGAATTTGGTGGATATGTATGAAATGTCTGATGGATTGACGAAAGAAGAGTCGAAGACTTATGATGCGAAGCATCCGTTCGCGAATCGCGACCCTCGTATGGCTATGACCATTTTATATCCGGGACGTGACTGGAGAGGTGATGTCTTGAATACTTTGGATGAGAAACTTCAAGATGGTACTGTCAACAAGAACTTCCCGACTTATACAGATAATGCTTCCAAGAGTGCTTTGACTTGGGCGAAATACTTGGATCCGATGGATCAATATGGAGATGTTTGGAGTTCGGGAGCTTGTCCGATCGTATTCCGTTATGCGGAGGTTCTATTGACGTATGCGGAGGCCGCGAATGAGCTGAGCGGTCCTTCTGATGAGATCTATGGTTATTTGAACCAGATCCGCCAGCGTGTAGGAATGGGGGAAGTGGATAAGGCTAAATATGGGACGAAGGATAAACTTCGTGAATTGATCCGTCGTGAGCGTACGGTAGAGTTGGCCGGCGAAGGCTTGCGCCGTGCGGACATCGTCCGTTGGCAGGAAGATGGAAAGATGCTTGCCGAGAAAGTCATGAATGGTGATTTGTTACGTGTTACAGGAACGATTAATTATGGGGAGTCTGAGCCTACTAAACGTGCGGAAATCACGGGTACGGCTGTTATTGAGACTCGCCAGTTCTCTTCTCGTAACCGTTACTTGCCGATTCCTCAAACAAGCATGGATAAGAATCCGAACTTGAAACAGAATTCGGGTTATTAATTTCCTATAAAGATGTTTAGATAAAGAAGGGGGAAGGCCGAGAGGTTTTCCCCTTTTTTAGTTACATTTGGCGAATACTGAGATTGTATGTCTCATGTGTGCTTTAAGTATATAAATTGATTCCGTTATGAAAAAGAAACTGATAGCTTTCGTTTGCTTTCTTCTCGTATCCTTGTCTGGTCTGCCCCAGTTGCCTGTACGGTTGAACGAGCGTCCGGTGGTGTTGAATACGTCTACCGGGGCATTAAAAGGGAAGATGGTAACTCCCAATCAGGAGTCCGGTTATCCTGTGGTATTGATCATCCCCGGCTCCGGCCCTACGGATATGGACGGGAACTCTGCCGCCTTGCCGGGTAAGAATAATTCCTTGAGATATTTGGCGGAAGGGCTGGCAGGGAAGGGGATTGCTTCCCTGCGTTATGATAAGCGGGGTATCGCTTCGAGTGCCTCGGCCGGAAAGGATGAGTATTCCATGCGTTTCGAGGACGGGATCAAGGACGCACGAGGCTGGATCGATTATTTAAGCAAGGACAAACGGATCTCCGGAATCTATGTGTTGGGGCATAGCAAGGGAGCGTTGGTCGGTATGGCGGCTTCGGTGGATAATCCGAAAGTGAAAGGATACATTTCGGTGGCGGGTGCGGGGCGTCCCGCTTATGAGATCATAGAGGAACAGATGGCCGGTCAACCGGAAGTGATCCGGAATATGGTGAGATCCATAAACACGTCCTTGAAGGAAGGGAAGCTCGTACCGGACGTGCCGATCGGTTTGCAAGCCCTGTTCCGCTCGTCGGTACAGCCTTATATGATTTCATGGTATACGTATAATCCGCAGGAAATCATCAAGAAACTAAAAGTCCCGGTGTTGATCTTGCAAGGGGGTAAGGATATACAAGTATCCGTAAAAGACGCCGAGCTGTTGAAGCAAGCCCAGCCTTCGGCCGATTACCATTTGATCGGGGATATGAACCATCTGATGAAGACTTGCGATACGATGGATCAGCAAAAACAGATGGCTACCTATATCGATCCGGCCCTTCCGTTGCATAAGGATGTGCTGATATTAATTGAAAAGTTTGTGAGTAAACCTTGAACTGTTGTATCTTTGCGGTCATAAATTAAAGAGACAGTATGATTTCGGTTGAAGGACTAACAGTGGAGTTTGGCGGTTTCACGCTTTTTGATGACATTTCATTTGTGGTAAACAAGAAGGATCGTATCGCCCTGGTGGGCAAGAACGGAGCGGGTAAATCGACGATGTTGAAGATATTCGCCGGTCTGCAATCACCCACATCGGGAACCGTTAGCGTACCGAAGGAGGTCACGATCGGATACCTGCCCCAGCACATGCAATTGGTGGATACCCGTACGGTTCGGGAGGAGGCGGAATGCGCTTTCGAGCATATCCATGAGATGGAGGAGGAGATCAATCGCTTGAATACTCAATTGGCGGAGCGTACGGATTATGACTCCGAGGGCTATCAAAAGCTGATTGATCGTGTCACGTATCTATCGGAGCATTTCCAGATGATGGGAGGAAACAACTACCATGCGGAGTTGGAGCGTACATTGGCCGGACTAGGTTTTAGCCGTAGCGATTTCGACCGCCCGACGTCTGAGTTCAGCGGAGGCTGGCGCATGCGTATCGAGTTGGCGAAGCTCTTACTCCGTAGGCCGGACGTGTTGCTGCTGGATGAGCCGACGAACCATCTGGATATCGAGTCCATCCAATGGTTGGAGAACTTTATCGCTACCCGTGCCAACGCTGTGATCTTAGTGTCGCACGACCGTGCCTTTATCGATAATACGACTTTCCGGACCTTGGAGATCGAACTAGGTAAGGTCTACGATTATAAGGTAAAATATTCGGAGTACGTCGTACTTCGCCGTGAACGCCGTGAGCAGCAGCAGCGCGCTTATGAGAACCAACAGAAGAAATTGGCCGATACCGAGGCGTTTATCGAGCGTTTTCGTTATAAAGCCACGAAGTCCGTACAGGTACAATCCCGCATCAAACAATTGGAAAAAGTGGAACGTATCGAGGTAGACGATGTGGATACAGCCATGTTGCGGCTGAAATTTCCGCCCGCTCCCCGTTCCGGTTCTTATCCGGTGATCTGCGAGGAGGTGGCGAAGCGTTATGGCGATCATCTGATCTTCGATCATGTGACGCTTACGATCAACCGGGGTGATAAAGTCGCTTTTGTCGGAAAGAACGGTGAGGGTAAATCTACCTTGGTGAAATGTATCATGGGAGAGATTACCGATTTCACCGGAAAGCTCCAATTAGGCCATAACGTGAAGATCGGTTACTTCGCCCAGAACCAAGCGCAGCTATTGAACGAGAACCTTACCGTTTTCGATACGATCGATTACGTAGCCCAAGGGGATATCCGTTTGAAGATACGGGATATCCTAGGTGCTTTCATGTTTGGCGGCGAGGCCTCCGATAAGAAGGTGAAAGTCCTGTCGGGTGGCGAGCGTACCCGTTTGGCGATGATCCGCTTGTTATTGGAGCCGGTCAACCTGCTGATTCTCGATGAGCCGACGAACCACTTGGATATGCGTTCGAAAGACGTGCTGAAAGACGCCTTGAGGGAGTTCGACGGCACGGTGATCGTGGTTTCCCACGACCGTGAGTTCTTGGATGGCCTAGTCGATAAGGTCTATGAGTTCGGTAACCAGAAAGTCGTCGAGCATTTAGGCGGCATCTATAATTTCTTGGAGCATAAGAAAATGGATAGCTTGCGTGAATTGGAACGTTCTACTGGGACGAGTACTTCCATGTCCGGTACCGGTGAGGCTCAGGTATCCCATAACAAGCTCTCCTATGAGGCAAGGAAGGAACTGGGTAAAGTGATTAAGAAAGCGGAGAAAGCTGTTGCCGAGGCCGAGGCCCGTATCTCGGAGCTTGAGAATGGCATTGCCGTTATCGAGGCGAAGCTGGCTACGCCGGAAGGTGCCTCCGACGCTTCTCTCTACGGTGAATATTCTGCCCTAAAAAAAGAACTTTCCGATGCGATGGATCTATGGACCGAACGGACAATGGAGTTGGAAGAGTTGAATACGCAGGATTCATGAAAAGGCTGCTAGCCAGTGAAAGGCAGCTTATCTGATCTTTTTGATTCAAATACTCCTGTTTTCGTGACAAGTGCTTGCCGTTGATGATGCGAAATAGCGGAAGAGAGAGTGCGAGAGCTGGCTTTTAAAAGGGAGAATATCCCTTTTCCCATGCGTGATAGGCCGCATTGGGCTACGCCAGTACTGCCATCGGCCGACGCATATGCCGCCGTTGGGCATCGTGACTACTCAAGAATAGGGTTATGACTACTCGTGAATAGGCATTCTTACCCTGCTAGAACCCTATTGTAACCCTATAAATGATACCAATCTTTCCCTTTGATATGAATTAGGATGAATTGATTTCGCTAGAATAAAAGGCTATTTTCGGGTATAGAGTTGGCTATTAGTTGTTTGCTGAAATTTTCTTTCGGATTTGGAGGCGAGCAGTACTTAGGCCCGGAATATTCGGTTCTCCGGAGGTTCGGATTACAAAGTGTCATTTTGATTATTCCTTGAAAATAACCTTTAATAGCTTACCCGTTTTAAAAAGAAAGTCCTTAACTTTGCTATCCAAAAAAACGCGAAAGCTTAAAGCACATATCATGTTAACACAGATCATTAATGGAAAGATTCTTACCCCGCAAGGCTGGCTGAAAGACGGCTCGGTATTGATAAGCGACGGGAAGATTTTAGAAGTGACAAACTGCGACTTAGCGGTAGTGGGGGCAACCTTGATAGACGCCAAAGGTATGTACATCGTCCCCGGAGGCGTGGAAATTCACGTGCACGGAGGTGGAGGCCGTGATTTTATGGAAGGCACCGAGGAAGCTTTCCGTGCGGCGGTGGCCACACACATGAAACACGGTACTACCAGTATCTTCCCCACCTTATCCTCTTCTACCATCCCGATGATCCGTGCCGCCGCCGAGACCACCGAGAAACTGATGGCCGAGAAAGATAGCCCGGTTCTGGGGCTTCACTTAGAAGGACATTATTTCAATATGAAAATGGCTGGTGGACAAATCCCTGAGAACATCAAGAATCCCGATCCCGAGGAATATATCCCTTTGTTGGAAGAAACGCATTGTATCAAGCGCTGGGATGCCGCTCCGGAACTTCCGGGAGCGATGCAGTTTGGTAAATATATCACCTCGAAAGGCGTACTCGCCTCGGTAGGGCATACCCAAGCCGAGTTTGAGGATATCCTGACCGCTTATGAGGTAGGTTATACCCATGCCACCCATTTCTATAACGCCATGCCGGGCTTCCATAAACGCCGCGAGTATAAGTATGAGGGAACGGTGGAAAGTATCTATCTGCTCGATGATATGACCGTCGAGGTCGTTGCGGATGGTATCCATGTGCCGCCTACGATCCTTCGTCTGGTCTATAAGATAAAAGGAGTGGAACGCACTTGTCTGATTACGGATGCCTTGGCTTGCGCCGCCAGTGATAGCCAAGTCGCTTTCGATCCCCGTGTCATCATCGAGGATGGCGTGTGTAAGTTGGCCGACCGCTCGGCCTTGGCGGGCAGTGTCGCCACGATGGACCGCCTGATCCGTACGATGGTGCAGAAGGCCGAGATCCCCTTGGAGGATGCCGTGCGTATGGCCTCGGAGACTCCCGCCCGTATCATGGGCGTATCCGATCGCAAGGGAACGTTGCAGCGGGGTAAAGACGCCGATATCGTCTTGTTGGACCGTGACTTGAATGTCCGTGCGGTCTGGGCGATGGGTAAGTTGGTTGAAGGTACGAATAAACTATTCTAAACAAGAACGATTATGCTGACACAGATTATAAATGGCCATATCCTTACGCCGCAAGGATGGATGAAGGATGGTTCCGTATTGATTAGCGACGGAAAGATATTGGAGGTTACAAATAGCGATTTAGCGGTGATTGGCGCCAAGGTGGTGGATGCGAAAGGAATGTCGATCGTTCCCGGTTTCGTGGCGATGAATATCCATGGCGGTGGGGGCTTCGACTTCTCCGAATGTACGGAAGAGGCTTTCCACGGTGCGGTAGTTGCCCATCAGAAGCATGGGGCCACGACGATATTCCCTACCGTGCTGGCTCCGGAAATCGGGGTGATCGATAAGGCGGTGGCCGTATGCGAGGAGATGATGAGGAAAAAAGACGGCCCTATCTTGGGATTGCATATCGAGGGACCGTATCTGAATCCGAAGATGGCGGCGAGCCTGTTTATCGATAAGGAGAATTCCGCCGATCCGAAAGAATATAAAGAGATATTGGAACGCACGGATTGCATCAAGCGTTGGGACTCCAGCCCGGAGATACCGGGTGCGCTTGAGTTCGCCCAATACTTGAAGTCGAGGGGAATCCTATCCGCTATCTCGCATACGGAAGCGGAGTTTGATGATATTAAGACCGCTTACAATGCCGGTTTCACGCATGCGGCTCATTTCTATAACGCTATGCCCGGTTTCCATAAGCGTCGTGAATATAAGTACGAGGGAACGGTGGAAAGTGTTTTTTTGATGGACGATATGACGGTAGAGGTGATCGCTGACGGGCGTCATTTACCCTCTACGATTCTCCGATTGGTTTATAAGCTGAAAGGAGTGGAACGTACTTGCTTGGTTACGGACGCTCTTTCTTGCGCAGCCAACGAGGGTAAGCCGTTATCCGATCCCCGCATTATCATTGAGGATGGCGTATGCAAGTTGGCGGATCATTCTTCATTGGTGGGAAGTATCGCCACGATGGACGTACTGGTACGTACGATGGTGCAGAAGGCTGACATTCCTTTGGCCGATGCAGTCCGTATGGCTTCCGAGACTCCGGCCCGCCTGATGGGGGTAAGCGATCGCACCGGAACCTTGCAAAGAGGGAAGGATGCGGATATCGTGATCTTGGATCGTAAGTTGAACGTGCGTGCGGTATGGAGCATGGGAAACTTAGTTCCAGAGACAAATACATTGGTCTAAACACGTTAATAATAAAGAGAGGGGCTGTCTTGGCTGGCCGGGACGGTCCTTTTTTATTTTTAGGCGATATAGATCAAACCTTTCGGCTAATAAATTTGTTCTATCAACGTATGGCGAAATCAGTACTTATTTCATATATTTGTGATTCAAGTAAGATTGTAATACTAAATCAATAATTAAACATGAAAACGAACCTTAGTTCTCAAATTACTCTGACGCGTATACCGTTGCGGTATTATCGCCCGGAAAATGCTTTCGAGCATTCAGTTTTAACTCGTTTGGAAAAGATTCCGACAAACATTTACGAATCGGCCGAGGAAGGTTCTTTCGCTATCGCTAAAGAGATAGCAACACAAATCCGTAAAAAACAAGATATTGGTAAGCCCTTCGTGATCGCTTTACCCGGCGGACGGTCTCCGCTAAGCGTTTACAAGGAGTTGATCCGTATGCATAAAGAGGAGAAATTAAGTTTCCGCAACGTGATCGCTTTCGTGGAATATGAGTTTTACCCCTTGACTAATCCCAGCGCCGGAAATCTGGCTCGTCTGAAAGAGGAGCTGTTCGATCAGATCGATATCGATCCGGCGAATATCTATTGCCCGGACGGAAGCATGCCGAAAGACGCTATCCTGGATTTCTGCCGCCAGTATGAGGAGACGATCCAATCCGTGGGAGGTATCGATTGCATGTTGCTAGGTATCGGTAACTCCAGCAATATCATGTTCAACGTGGGTGGAACGACGATCAGCTCGCGTACCCGTATGGTCTTGTTGGAAGGCGCTTCTCGCAAGGAGGCTGCCCGTACGTTCCCTTCGCAGGAGAATGTCCCGGCAGGTATCATCACGATGGGTATCTCTACGATGATGAACGCCCGCAGCGTGATCTTGATGGCTTGGGGCGAGGATAAGGCTAGCATTGTCGCTAAGACCGTTGAGGGCAAGGTTAGCGATGCCGTTCCTTCCAGCTATTTGCAGAATCATCCGAACGCCAAGGTCGTGATCGATCTTTCAGCCGCTTACGACTTGACTCGTATCAGCCATCCTTGGTTGGTGACTAGCTGCGAGTGGGATAATAAGTTGATCCGCCGTGCGATCGTTTGGTTGTGTCAGTTGACGGACAAACCGATCTTGAAATTGACAAACAAGGATTATAGCGAGCACGGATTGGGCGAGTTGTTAGCCCTGTATGGTTCGGCGTATAATGTAAATATCAAGATATTCAATGATATACAGCATACGATTACCGGATGGCCGGGTGGTAAACCGAACGCCGACGATTCCAATCGTCCGGAGCGTGCTAACCCGTATCCGAAGAAAGTGATCGTATTCAGTCCGCACCCGGATGATGACGTGATCTCCATGGGTGGTACCTTGCGCCGTTTGTGCGACCAACATCATGATGTGCATGTGGCTTACGAGACTTCCGGTAATATTGCCGTAGGCGACGAGGAGGTAATCCGTTATTGCGAGTATTTGCGTGATGTATGTGAGAAATACTCTCCCGACTCGGCCGTGAAGGATAAAGCGAACGAGATCATTAACTACCTGCGTTACGAGAAGGTGGAGAACGGCGAGCCGGAGAGAAAGGATGTCCTCTTTATGAAAGGAACGATCCGTCGTGAGGAAGCCCGTCACGGTTGCCGCTACTCGGGCGTGAAGGACGATCATGTTCATTTCTTGGATCTTCCGTTCTACGAGACCGGATTAGTGAAAAAGAATGATTTGAGTGAGGTCGACAAGGATATCGTAAAGGCCCTGTTGCTCGAGATCAAGCCGGATCAAATGTTTGTCGCCGGTGACTTGGCTGACCCGCACGGAACCCACAAGGTTTGTCTGGATGCCGTACTGGCCGCTATCGACGAGGTGAAAGACGAGGAATGGATGAAGAACTGCCGTGTATGGATGTATCGCGGCGCATGGGCAGAATGGGAAATGGACCATATTGAGATGGCCGTACCTATCAGTCCGGAGGAGTTGCGCTTCAAACGTAACGCTATTTTGAAGCATCAATCGCAGGCCGAGAGCGCTCCGTATCTGGGTGACGACGAGCGTTTGTTCTGGCAGCGTGCCGAAGATCGCAACCGTGCTACCGCGGAGTTGTATCGCCAATTAGGTTTGGCTTCTTATGAGGCGATCGAGGCGTTTGTACAATATATCCCGTTGAGATAATATCTAGCGATAGAATAATCTGAAAGCCCTATCTGATTAAGTTCGGATAGGGCTTTTTGTTTTTGTGTTATTTTTTTCGTGTGGGCGTAAGTAGATCTGTTTCTATGATCGTATATAGATAAAGGAGAAGCCTTGAACTGTCTAATATAATACAAGAAATGTCCACGTTGAGCATGAAAGACTATATTATTAAGAACCATGAGTTAGATAAATTTAAATTATTATATCTGGAGAATGCCCCCAGACTGATCTTTTATGCCTCGAAATATGTGGATAGCGATACGGCGGAAGATTTAGTGCATGATATATTCATCAAGATCTGGCAAAAGAAAGAGATTTATTCCGTGGAAGAAGGCTTGAAGACATACCTATTCCGTTCCGTTCAAAATGCTTGCCTCGATTACCTAAAGCATAAATCAATAGAAATGACTTATGCGGATGAGGTTGCTCGTAGACTAAAGATAGAGGAGATAGATTATTATAATCAGTCGGATGCGGCGGAGCTGGAGAAAGAGCGTCTGGACTCCGTTTACCGGGAAATAGCCAAGTTACCGGACAGATGCCGAGAGGTTTTTACGTTGGCTTATGTGGACGGGAAGAAATCAGTGGAGATCGCAGGAATGCTAAATATCTCTCAACGTACGGTAGAGGCGCAACTCTATAAAGGATTGAAGATCATACGGAATGTGTTGGCGCTTCTGGCACTGGTTTTATTTTTTAGATGAAAATACGGTAGAATACGTAAGTAAAAAGAGGAAACCGGTCGTATATATTATAAATGAAACAGAAAATGGAATCTAATAATTCGATAGAAGAACTGATCATACGCTATTTGCAGAACGAGATTCAAGAGGATGAACTTCGAGTGTTGGATGCTTGGATTCATGAGAGTGACGCTAATAAAGCCCACTTCTTTGAGCTTAAGGGGCTTTTTGACACTCGGAAAGAAGTGGCGTTCTTGAACCATTATTCCGTGGAGCGTAGTTGGGAGCGAATGGCTGGAAAGCTGGATGCGATCTCTGGCGTATCTGTGAAATCCAAGGTCCTTGGCAAACAGTTCTGGCTTTCATTCTTGAGATATGCGGCGATTATCGTAATCGCTATGGGAATAGGTGTGGGTATGAATCAATGGATAAGCAATCGTTTATATGCCGGCGATATGGAATATAACGAGATCGTAGTGGAAAAAGGCGGACGTGCGAACACGCTATTGCTATCCGACGGCAGTAAGATCATACTCAATGCCTCCACCCGTTTTAAATACCCCACCTCTTTTAATGGAGATGAGCGTGTGGTTCATCTGGAGGGTGAGGCCTATTTCGAGGTTGCGAAGAATCATTCGAAACCTTTCATCGTAAAACTAAAGAACCAACAAATCACGGTACTCGGAACCTCATTCAATATACAGGCTTTCAACGATGATCGCTTTAGCGTCACCACCTTATTAAGTGGTAGTATCCTGTTGGAATCTTTTGACGCTCAAGGACGGAAAATGAGTAGCATGAAGCTAAAGCCGAATCAACAAGCCCGGTCGGATAACCGGACCGGCTCTATTTTCTTGTCAGAGACAGATGCCTCGATCTCGAACGCTTGGGTAGGAGGGAAATATCGTTTCAAGGATGAGACCTTAGTCTCTATCGTAAAACGTCTGGAGAATTACTATGGGGTAAATATCCGCTTGGCGCATGACAGTCTGCGGAACATCCGCTACACAGGAACCTTCTCCTTGGATCAAGGTATACAAGAGGTGCTAGATATTATTAACTCGGAGAAACAATTCACTTTCACGAAAGACGGAAAAGATATCCTGATATCGGCGAGGAGCAAATAACAAAATAATAGATGTATAACCTTAAACATTCGAATTGCCTATGACAAATACCTGATCACAAAAAAGAATCGGGACTGACACCACTCACCCCCGATTCTTAGACGTTCATTATTCGTTTAATCACCTTTATCGCTGTCCTCTAAAAAGTAGCGAGCAAGGTAAGTCATTAATAAAAAATAATTACAAACTTATGGAAAAAGTCTGGAATAGCGATGAGCTATTGCCTAAAAAAATTAAATCAATCATGAAGATCACATTGCTTTTTTTAATACTGGGTATATTGCATGTCTCGGCGGATACCTATGCGCAAAAAGCTCAAGTTACGGTAGAAGTAAAGAACGGGACGTTCTATGATGTCGTCTCGGAGATTGAGAAACAGACCGAGTTCATGTTTTTCTATAAGAGCGAGGATATCGATAATAGTAAGCAGGTGGATATACAGGTGAAGAATCGCCAAGTCACCGACGTGTTGAATGAGTTGTTGAAAAACACGAACTTGACCTACCGCATATCAGGTAAGCACATCACGATCTTGAAGAAAGACGCCGTACAGCAACAAAAGAAAAAGATCTCCGGTATCGTTACGGATCCGGATGGCATACCGGTTATCGGGGCCAATGTCGTGATTAAGGGTACGACGGTCGGTACGGTTACGGATCTGGATGGAAAGTTTAGCTTGGATGCGGCTAATAACGATATCCTGTCATTTTCCTATATCGGCTATGCGGAGCAAGAGATCGAGGTCGGGAATCGTACACTGTTTAACGTGAAGTTGGCCGAGGATTATAAGGCGCTTGAAGAGGTCGTTGTCGTTGGATATGGTACGATGTTGAAACGAAACTTGTCGACATCAGTGGGTTCCGTAGACTCGGAGAAGTTATTGGAGCGTCCGAATGCCACGAACGTATTCCAAGGATTGGCCGGAAAGGTGGCTGGTGTTAATATCGCCTTGAATTCTGGTGCACCGGGTGGTAGTCCTGCGATAAAAATCCGTGGTATCGGTTCTTTGAATTCTTCTAATACACCGCTATATGTGGTCGATGGTGTGGTTGGCGTGGATCCGGACCAGATTGATCCGAATATTGTCCAGTCTATCGATATCTTGAAAGACGCTACTTCCTCTTCTATTTATGGTGCGAGAGGTGCGAATGGCGTTGTGGTGATAACAACAAAGGAAGGTAAGAAAAATACGACGAATATCTCGTATAATACAGTTCTGTCAGCAGGAACGTTAGCTCGTAAAGTCGATGTCTTAAATGCGGAAGAGGCTTTGGATGTATTCAAGCGTGCTTATGAGGCTCAACCGGGACGTATCGCTCCCCATCTGGATCCGAGCAATATGTTTACGCATAAGAATGACCTGTTCAATCCGGACGGGACTCCGAAATATGATACGGATTGGCAGGATGCCGTGACTCGTACGGCTTTTTCTCATCAGCATTCACTTAGTTTCTCTGGAGGAAGCGATAAGCTGACCGCTGTGGCGAATGTAAGTTACAAAGATAATCAAGGTATAATGTTGGAGACCTATAAACGTCAGTTAAACGCATTTATCAATGTCGGATGGGATTTGAAAGAATGGTTCCATTTACAGGCCATGTTGAATGTTGGATCTAGTAATGCCCGAAACTCGGAGAATGCGATCTCTCGGTATACATTGGAAGCATTACCGTTCCTTCCGGTTCAATATGAGGATGGTACCTATTCCCGTAAAGGAGATTATCCAGGTGCGGAAGATACGGAGAATCCCGTGAGGATTTTAAAGGAACGTAAGAATATCGATAAGAATCAGTACACGTTGGCTAACGTGATTGGTACGTTTAAGATTACCTCTTGGTTAAAGTTAACGACTAGCTTCAGCCGCCAGGATGGTTCTTATATCAATTCATCTTATAACCCGAGTACCTTATTCGGCTATGGAGATACTCAAAAGGGTAAAGCGGAGAAAGCACATCGAAATACGATGTCGTGGACGAATGAGGACTACTTGACTTTTGATAAAAGCTGGAATAAGCATAACTTGAATGTCGTAGCGGGAGCCAGTTGGTATTACTCAAAAACAGAGAAAAGCGAGCTAGGGGCCGAGAATTTCTTCGATGATTATTTTGAGTACAATAATATGGGAGTTGGCACCGTACGTTCTAAGGTTGGCTCAGACTATACGGATAATAAAATGAATTCTTACTATGCCCGTATCAACTATAATTTTGACAATCGTTACTTATTGGGCGCTTCTTTCCGTGAGGATGGTTCTTCTCGTTTTGGCTTGAATAACCAATATGGTTTCTTTCCTTCATTCTCGGCCGCTTGGCGTGTATCCAATGAGAATTTCTTCGAGAACGCAAAAAAGGTGATTGATGATATGAAAGTCCGCTTGAGCTACGGTACGGTGGGTAACGCGGAAATCGGTGATTATGCGTCTATGGCACGTTATGAGAATAAACGCCTTCCTTTTGGCAAGGATATGACGACGATCGTTACGTTGAAAAGTATGGCAAATCCGGATTTACGCTGGGAGAAATCCAGACAACTTGATGCGGGTATCGATTTGAGTTTCTTTAATGGGCGTATCGAGTTTATGGCGGATTATTATCATAAGATTACGACTGATTTATTGTATGAGCTACAATTGCCTTCTAACTCGGGATATGAGAAAACTATGACAAATTTGGGTAAGATCCGTAATCAAGGTCTTGAGATGAGCTTGAATACACGCAATATCCAAAGCCGTGATTTCTTATGGACTACCTCTTGGAATTATACGATGAACCGCTCGATGGTACTGGATATAAATGATAATATTATCGGTAAGTGGGGAGGACGCATTGAAGAGGGACATCCTTTAAATGCTCTTTACGGCTATGTTCGCCTAGGTACATGGGGTACTGATGAGGCGGAAGAAGCCGCTAAGTATAATAATAAACCCGGCGATATCAAGTATTGGGACAAGAATGGTAATGGAATGAAGGATGGCGAAGACCAAGACTATATCGGAAATGGCGCTCCTAAATTCGAGATGAATATGACAAATACATTCTCGTGGAAAGGCTTCACGTTTATGTTTGATTTGCAATGGGTATATGGTAATAAGTTGATTAACTTCACTCGCCAGTTGATGGGTAACCGTGTGACATTCTCCAATGCTTATGCGGACATTCCGGTGAACGCTTGGACGCCGGAAAACCAAAACACGATGGTGCCTAGCTTGCGCCTTCCGGGAGATGGATATGAGAATGACGTAGATTCTTGGAGTTGTGAGCCGGGTTCGTTCTTGCGTTTACGTAATATCGGCTTGAAATATGACTTTAGTTCCCGTATGCTTTCTGCCGCTCACATCAAGAGTTTATCCTTGGGATTCAATGTGGAGAATGCGTTCTTGATTACGAACTATTCTGGTAGTGATCCGGAGGTAACGAGTTATGATGCCGTATTTGAGCAGGGAGTGGATTTTTATACCTATCCCAAACCTCGTACGTACTCATTTACTTTAGGTGTTAATTTCTAATTATTTAATCTTTACTTCGTAAAAAACTAAGATATGAAAAATAAAGCGCATGTATGGATGTGTGGCTTGCTTTCGGCGACAATGGCTTTTACATCCTGTACGAATTTTTTAGAGGAAGACCCGAAAACCTTCTTGAGTCCTTCTGAATATTATACGACAGAGAACCAGATAAAGGCGGCTGTGGATGGCACTTATGACGGGCTTGATGATCTGTTGAGTTCCGACCTCGAGATTGCTACAGTTCACCTTTTTAACTTGGAATATCTTGTAGGTACTAGTTATCGTCCTCGTGCGGCCGGTAATGAGCAGAACCAGTTCTTGTTGCTTTCCGGTTTGGAAGAGAGTAACGGCATTATTCGTAACTTCTGGAAGGCTACTTTCTTTCCTTTGGAAAATTGTAATAGCGTGATTCAAAATGTTTCCGCTACGGATATTATTAGCGAGAGCCAGAAAGCGAAGTATCTGGGAGAGGCTTATTTCTTGCGGGCATATTACTATTTCCAAGGGGTACAATTATTCGGGGATATCCCGTTGAAGACGGAACCTACGGTAGACTTGAATACGGTGAAGATTCCAAGGTCTCCTAAGGAAGATATTTATAACCAGATCGTGGAAGACTTGAAAAAGGCGGAGCAGTCCGGGCTGGATTGGAGTGATAAAACAGACCATGTCTCTATGGGAGCGATCAAGACCCTTTTAGCCAAGGTTTATTTGACAATGGCAGGTTATCCGCTTCAAAAAGGAAATGAGTATTATCAATTGGCTTACGAGAAAGCCAAGGAGGTTATTGACAGTGGAGCCTTTAGCTTGTTCGCTGATTATAAGGATTTGCGTGCGTCAGAGAATGAAAATAGTGGCGAGCATATTTTTATGATCCAGCGTGAGGCGCAAGATGCCGGGGCTCCTTTCCATTTTGGCCTTTTGCCTTATCCGGAACAACCGATTTCCATTACTCCGGCTTATGGGGGTGGTTTGGCTCCTTGTAAAGAGTTTTATGAAAGTTATGATGACCAAGATATTCGTAAACGGAATGAGGAGTTTTTCTATACTTCTAAACCCAAATATGGTGATCCGGAGACAACGATTACTTTGGATGTTCCTTATTTATGCAAATATTGGGATGAGAATGCGGAATCTACAGGAAAGAGCGGGGCGAATATCCCGGTTTACCGTTATGCGGATGTTCTATTAATGTGTGCGGAGGCAAAAGCTACCTTGGATGGAGGATCTACTTCTGACGCTACGGCGGTTGATGCTTATTTCCAAGTTCGTCACCGTGCGTTGCCTGATGAGGCGAGACCAACTTCGATCACGGTTGATCAAGTATTGAAAGAGCGTGCGTGGGAACTCTGTTATGAGTTTACAGGATGGTATGATATGTTGCGTACTCACCGTGCGTTTGATCCGGTATCGAAGCAAATGGTTGATTTATTCGGCTATCAGGCGGTTAATCATACGTATCCGTTTAAAGAATCGGATTTGGTTTTCCCGGTACCTTTGCGTGAGAAAGAACTGAACCCTCTGCTCGGTGAGGATGTCGTTCGCTAAAAGTAAGCGGGCGATTCTCTAGACTAGAGGTGTGTGGGAGGATATTACTATCCGTAGTAATCCGGATTATTATCCATGATAAATACGATTACTATTGATAGTAATATTTTTTAACACGGTATATATTATTCATCACAGAAAATTAGAGAAGAGAGAAATAGAGATGAAAAGATATGTTTTGTTTGTCTGTTTGCTTTTATCAGGTCTTGCAGGAGTATATGCTCAGTCGATAGCTCCGTTTCAGAAAGGAGATCGGATCGCCTTCGTGGGAAACAGCATTACTTGCGGTGGTCATTATCATTCATATATCTGGCTATACTATATGACCCGTTTCCCGGATCAACGCATCGATATCTTTAACGAGGGAGTAGGTGGGGATGTAGCCGAGATGATTTACCAGCGGTTGGATAAGGTTTTCGAACATGAGCCTACAGTGGTGACGCTATCTTTTGGCATGAACGATGTCGGCTATATGGATTTTCGGAAGCCGGGGGCCGATACGATCGCCCGGAACCGGGTAGAGAAAGCTTGTCGGGATTATGCTCTTATCGAGGAGGTCTATAAGAAGTATCCGGAGGTGAGGAAAATCTTGATCGGAAGTTCTCCTTATGACGAGACTTCCCGTTTCAATAAGGTCGCTTTCCCGGGGAAGAATACGCCGATCTTGAAGATCGTGGATTTCCTGAATGCCCGTGCCCGGGAGAATCAATGGGGATTCGTGGATTTCAACCGCCCGATGGTAGCGATCAACCAATGGGAGCAAGCGGCGGATTCCATGTATACCTTGTGCGGGAAGGATCGTATACATCCCTCCACGGACGGGCATCTGGTCATGGCTTATCTCTTCTTGAAGGCGCAAGGCCTGGCCGGTAAGCCGGTAGCCGATATCCGGATAGACGGAGCTGGAAAAAAGGTGACTCGCTCGGATAATTGCCGTGTCTCGGATTTGTCTATTTCCTCGGATAACCTTACTTTTACGTACGAGGCGAAATCGCTTCCGTATCCTATCGATACCTCTTATTATGATAATGAGAAACATACGCAGGCAGATGCCTTGAGTGTTATCCCTTTTATGGATGAGATGAATTATGAGGGATTGTCTGTGAGCGGTTTGTCGGATGGATATTACGGGTTGACGATCGGTGGGGAGTTTATCGGTCGTTTTACGGCGAGGGAGTTGGAGCGAGGCATCAATATGGCTCTTCTTCAGAATACCCCGCAGTATAAACAAGCGATGAAGATCCGCCAGATGAACGAGGAACGCTGGTTGAAAGAGCGTAAGATGCGTGAATTTTATTGGGTGGAATATAACTTGATGCGGAAGACGGGCATGCTTTGGGCCTGCGACGAGGCTGCCGTGGACACCTTGCGCAAATACCGTCCCCACGACATCTTCTTGCAATGGAACGGCGACCTTTGGCTACAATACATGCACAAGGGGATTCGTGAGGATTGCGTAAATGAGCAACAGGATCTGGTCGACCGGATCTATGAGCAAAATAAACCAATCCCCTTGCGAATAGAGATCAAGAAATTTACAGACTTGTAGAGACGGGGCGTGCCCCGTCTCCCACCGTATTCTAAATGTGAATTAATAGTACATATTATATGAAAAAGAAACTAGCGATATTCGTATTAAGCCAATTCTTGTTGGCCGGTTGGGCGGATGCCCAACAAGCCTATTTCATCGATGGCTATCATGGCGGTATCTACGGGCATTACCCGGTGGGGCAGACCGCCTTTATCGCCCAGAAATTAAGGCAGAATCCCAACTGGAATATCAATATCGAGATCGAGCCTGAATCATGGGAAGTCGTACGGCAACGAGACCCTGAAGGTTACGAGGCTTTCAAGCGTTTATTTAAGGATCAATCCGTGGAGAGCGGGCGGATAGAGTATGTAAACCCGACCTATGCCCAAAGTTATTTCTTCGGAACATCCGGCGAGAGCGCTATCCGCCAATTCGAATATGGAATGCGGCTGATCCAGAAACATTTCCCCGAGGCGGTATTTACCACCTATTCGGCGGAAGAGCCTTGCTTTACCAGTTGCCTGCCGTATATATTGAAGTCATTCGGCTTCTCGTATGCCTCTACTAAGAACCCGAATACGATGTGGGGTGGCTACGTAAGTGCTTACGGAGGTGAGTTGGTGAATTGGGTAGGGCCGGATGGTACGAGACTGACCACCGTACCCCGTTACGCCTGCGAGGATTTACAACCCGGCTCTTGCTGGCAATCCATCTCGTGGTTCAATACGAAGGACTACATCCATAAATGCTTGGATACCGGTATTCAGCACCCGGTCGGAATGTGTATACAAGACGCTGCATGGAGCCATGGCTGGGATAAAGGCCCTTGGCTGGGACAGGATACGGCGGCCTATTATACGCCGACCGCCTATAAGACTTGGCGGAATTACATCCAAGACTGCTCCGTCGGGACTACTCAGGATGATTGGCATTTCTCGCAAGAGGATGTCCTAGGTGGCTTGATGTGGGGAACGCAGGTCATGCAGCGTTTGGCCGGAGAGGTACGGGTAGCCGAGAACGCTATCGTGCGTGCGGAGAAAATGGCGGCTTACGCTCGCTTATACAAAGGCATGGAATGGCTGACTGAACGTATCGATGAGGGATGGCGCACGCTTCTATTGTCCCAGCATCATGATTGCTGGATCGTTCCTTACAATCAACTACAAGGGAAAAAGACATGGGCGGAGACGGTTACGGATTGGACTGGGGTGACCAATCAAAACAGCCGTCAGATAATTGATAACGCCTTGTCCTTATTGAAAGAAAAGGAAGGTGAATCCACGGTGTACGTATATAATACCTTGGCTACCGACCGGAATGAATTGGTGGCGGTGGAAGTTCCCGTCTCATGGAGAAACTCGGATTGGGTGGTTCTTGATAAGCAAGGAAAGAAACAACCGGCTCAATGGTTGACGGAAGACGGCATTTCAAAACTCTTGTTTCGTGCGCAAGTCCCCTCAGCCGGTTATGCCTCTTATGCGATCCGGAAGGCAGAGGATAAACAGTCTGGAACCTTGAAGGCTGAGAGACAGAAAGACGGTACGTTTCGCATGGAAAGTGATTTATACACCTTGGTGCTAAACCCCTCTAAAGGAGGTGTAATAGAAAGCTTGAAAGCGAAAGCCGTACGAGGCAAGGAATTCGTGGATAACCGGAATGAACGTGGGTTCAATGAGCTTCGGGGATATTTTATCGATGAGGGCGGTTTCCTTTCCAGTATGGATCAACCGGCTGAGGTGAGCGTGTTGGAGCAAGGGCCCTTATTCGTGAAGGTAGCTGTGAAAGGCAAGATCGGAAAGTATTCATTTACCCAAACGATCCGGTTAACGCAGGGAGAGCCTCGCATCGATATGAATGTTAAACTGGATTGGACAGGAAACCCTCGCATTGGTGAGCCGGGTATCGAATTCCGTGCGGATAATCCCCGTAAGGCATTTTATGACGACCGTTACAAACTTTTGGTGTATCTGCCTACCCAGATCGCCAACCAACAGATTTATAAGGACGCTCCGTTCGATGTTTGCGAGAGCCGGTTGGAGAATACCTTTTTCAATCGTTGGGATAGCATCAAGCATAACATCATCTTGAATTGGGTGGATGTAGCGAGCAAGGATAACTCTTGCGGTCTGTCATTATTCACGGATCATACGACCAGCTATGCGCATGGTAAGGATTTCCCATTGGCCTTGAACGTACAATACGCCGGTAAAGGCTTGTGGGGCCGGGATTATATCATAGACCGTCCGACCGAGATCTCGTATGCCTTGATCCCTCATGCCGGAACTTGGGAGAAAAGCCGTATTTGGACACAAAGCGAACGACGCAATGAGCCTTTGGTCGCAACCTTGGGTGGCGATGCTACCTTGACATCCGGTTCCCTTTTCCGGATAGAGAATAATGCCTACGAGTTGGTCTCCATGGTCTATAAAGGTAATGACCTTTACATCCGCCTATTCAATGCCCAAAGCGATGCCTCCCCTAAAACGATAACCTTCCAAGGACAAGACGTGAAAGCGAGCTTGGTGGAATTGGATAACCGTCTGGTTGAGGACTTAACCGTCACCGAGAAGAAAGGCGCCAGTTCAATGCGTCTCTCTATCCCTCGTTACGGGATAAGGACATTAAAAGTAAGCTGTAAGAATATCTAATGTAGAGACGGGGCATGCCCCGTCTCTCTTTATCCCTAATTAATCCCCGTTTCTCTTGCCTCTTTCGGTGGAAAGATGTTATTTTGCATCCCGAATTAAAAGAATAGGCGTTATGTTGAAATTCTTCAAGACATGGACACTCCCTATTTCCATGTTAGCGGGTGCGATAGGGTATTTTGTTTTCGCCAATGTTACTTTTCTGGAGCCTACAAAGCCGTTCATGTACACTTTAATAGCGTATCTGACGCCCTTTTTGATTTTTGCCCAGCTGCTCCTGACCTTCTGTAAGATCTCTGTCCGGGAATTGATGCCCAGCCCTTGGCATGGTTGGCTATTGCTTATCCAAGCGGTTTCCAGTTTGGTGCTTGCCGCCTTATTGCTCTGGCTGCCAATGAGAGAGGAATACCGGGATGTGTTCGAAGGAGCGATGGTCTGCCTGATTTGCCCAACCGCTACGGCGGCCGCCGTGATTACGGGTAAATTAGGGGGAAGCGCCTCTAGTCTGACTACTTATACCTTATTATCGAATCTATTGGCAGCGATTGTCGTGCCGCTGGTCTTCCCATTAGTGGAACCGCATGCCGAGATTACTTTCTTCGCCGCATTCTTGAAGATCTTGGGAAAAGTCTTCCCATTGCTGTTATTCCCGTTTTTCCTCGCTTTGTTCTTGCGTAGATTCATACCACCTATCCATCGCTTCCTTGCGGGGCTTCGAGACATGGCCTTTTACCTCTGGGCCGTCGCTCTAGCTATCGTGACCGGGCAGACCGTGAAATCCTTGGTTAATAGCGAGGCGGAGATTTATGTAGAAATCCTGATCGCTTTAGGCGGCTTGATAACCTGTATTGCGCAGTTTTATTGGGGAAAGCGCATCGGCAAGAAATACAATGACCGTATTAGCGCCGGACAAGCCTTGGGACAAAAAAATACCGTGTTAGCGATCTGGATGTCTTACACCTATTTGAACCCTCTATCCTCCGTTGGCCCCGGAAGCTACGTGCTCTGGCAAAATCTGTTTAACAGTTATCAGTTATGGAAAAAGAGAAAGAATGAGCTTGAATAAAGACATATCGGAGTTGTTGATTATGAGGAAAATCTTGTTGACTCAATGGCGGTTATGTTATCTGTTTGAGTATAATAATTATTCATATTTATGAGAAAGGAACAAACGGATGAAAATAGTTGGGAATTTCATCTGACAGATAAGATCGCCCATCTTTCCAAAATGACCTTGGAAATGCATACGGAGTTTTGGCTTAGTACACTCCAGACATGGTTTCGTGGCTATCAAACACCCGAAGAGTATAAAGCGACGATTTGGGGGAGGGAGGTAGACCTATGCATCTCCATCGCTCCCTTGGAGACACCGACCGAGAAATTACCTATCATCGAAGAGAAATCGGCAAAAGGTAAGAATGAGCTGCTTCTCCCGGAACAGCAAGCCTATGTCGACGAACTCAAAAAGAAGATAAAAGCTCTCAAAAAACTCCTGCCGCCTAAGGTGGACGAGGCGTTAGAGCAACGCTATTTGGATTACATGAACGCCGAGAGGATTAAGGCGATCATTCAAGACTGCACCAAGATATGGAGCAACCCGGATTTGCCCGTTGAAGAAAAAATCAGTCAGCTCATTCCTTATAAAATTGAATTATATGACCTTGTGCGTAATGTCCAACTGCCGGATGATTTGATGCGTGCGGATACGAATATTTCAATTACAATGGCTACCATTCAATTCTTTGCACAAAGCGTAGAGAAAAATGCGAAGAAAAACAAAATAAAAACACCCAAGCAGGTACGTCAATTAGTGAAATTTACCAATGACATCATTACTCGCATGGATGAGGGTCAGAATAAGCTAAACGGCGTTGAGCGAGATATGACCAAGGAAGAGTCTAAAGCCTATGATGCTTATCTTGATATAAAGATTGGAGCAAGGTCTGCCCTTCACTCGTTTGAAAAACGATTGGAGTTATACGAGCGACTTTGGGAAATGCCCTCGGTCTCTACCGGTACTAAGATTGAATGTTTGAATGAGGCCATCAAACTTATCCGGAAGCAATACGGTAAAAACTTGGAGCCACGTTGTCCGCACGAATCCCTTATCCGGAAACATCTGAAAGCTATTAGTGGCTATATGAATAAGCTGGAAGAAGAAGGGGAGGCGATATGGCAATTGCGGATGGCCGACGAATTGCTCCCGACAGCAAACGCATGGCGGGAAGATTGTGAACTTCCGGCATTGTCCAGAGAGGAGTTTGCCCTCCAAGTAGAATTGCAATCTGTTCATATAGAGACCAAGGAGAAAGAAGACGGCTCCATCCATTTCAAACTGGAACTTTTTTTCCAAGACACGGAAGACACTTTCGCCGGCCACTTCCTATATGCTGATATCGAAGACCATGAGGTGAAGGAGATAACGTTAATGGGATAGAATATAATATGTGGTAAAAATAAATACATAATCGAATGAAAGAGAATATGATTGTTATCAGAAAAGCATTAAATACGGATATAATTGAACATTAGATCTTTATTTCAGAATACCGTATTGGTGGTGAACAGGTGCGATTATTCGCAAGCTGAGGTAAAAGATTGGGCATCTACATTCGATGTTTGTTCACAAGGACTTCCAAGGTAAAGGCATCGCTACGATACTTTTAAACGATATAGAGCGGTATGCGATTACGGCTGGTATCACACGAGTTACATTGGAAGTGAGCCTAACCGCTCGCACTTTCTTAGACAAAAAAGGATATATAGTAGAAGTGGAACAAAAACGCAAGGCTAATCAGCTTTGTCTTACTAATTTTTGGATAGCAAAAGGGCTTGATAAAGGTAAAAACTTATAAGATTTCAAGGCGGAAAAAAGTAAGTTAACTTCGCGGCCAAGTAAGTTGACTTAAATGATGAAGTAAGTTAACTTATTTTGGGATTGAAGCCTGCTTGTTTTGAATGCGTGTCTTTTATCTATTTTGAAGATATCCTTCTTGCTCATAGATACGACGGTAGCGGTGGATCATCGCTACGAGTGGTTTCAGCCGTTCGTCAATTACTTTCATCTCTTTAAAACGTTCGTACTGTAGGTTGTAAAGGAGGGTGTTTCCCGTTTGAAGACGCATCTCGATGTCGGAAGGTATAAAGAAGCGGGCTTTAAGACCGAGATGAGTGAAGAATTCAGTGAGGAAAATGTGAATGCCGGCAAGATCGAAATCCCCAAAATGAAGATAGGAATTGGAAATGGACTGCAACCAAGTACGAAGATCCGAACTCTGGGGATAACGAGAGACAAATAATACCTTGATATTTTTGAACAAATGCCTCATCAGCTCTATATGCTGGAAGTTTTCTCCATTCTCGATACCTACTACCGTAACATCATCCGCCAAGCGGAAATGCGTGAAATCTTCTATAAAAAGAGAGAGTCCCTGCGGAGGGTTGATTAGCAGCGGTTCTCCACACAGCGACGTTTCAATGGGCTGATAACTTTTAATGAGGAATCCGGTAAAACTACGGGTACTTTTCGCCTTAGAACGTGATGTAACTTCTACTTGTCTGGCACGGCTCACCGTCTCGCCACTCTCCATTACCTTGATCCACTCATCCAGCGAGACTTGTATCCCATATCGCTGTGCTAAATAGATAGATAACGCATTTGCGTCTCTCAGTTTGAATTTTCTTCTGCTACCATAGACTTGCTGCCAAATCAAATCCTCGGAGAGCAGTTCTTCTGCCATCTGTTTGGAAAGCCCGGAAGAGGGCACGCTCTCGCCTTGCATCATTTGCGACAGTTTACGGGCATCGCCCAAACGTAATTTCTGTTCTCTATCAATCATGGTTCCTAACATTAATTATCATATTTCAATAATGGCGTAACTTTGGTGTTGGCTCCACTGTCCTTACCCAACAAATATGTGTAGCGATAGCTCTCTACATTATAGGTAGTAGGTGAGGAGTTGATAAGCAAAATGTTGCGACTGTTGGCGAAGTCGAGGATACCCTTCACGTTGGTGGGGTGCAACTTCCCGATCTCATCCATCATGCAATGCAAACGAAACTCTCCAAACTTGTGTGAGGCTTTCTCTTTGAAGACATTGATGAGCATAATGTTCACCATGGCCTTCACCAGGATGTCCGTTCCATCCGAACCTACATTTGATATCTTTTCTACCCATCCCGTATCGTTGTCGTTCTCCGTGATGCGGAACTCCAGTTTAAACGTATCGGTGAGCAGCAACCGCTTACGGGACGGTTCGTTTTGCAATGCCTTCATGAGGTTGAGCAAATAGCGCACGGCCTGCCTGTTGATGACCTCACGCAGATCCGTTTGCGAGAAGAGGTCTACTTCACCCATATTGAATTCGTTCTCATCGCAAAATTTCTTTATTTCCTTGAGGAGTTGCATCAGCCGGTCGCTGCCGGGTTGTGCACGGAGTTCTATCTTGCGTATCACTCCCGCAAAGTTACGGCGCTCGAAATCCTTGTTGATATCGCCTATGGTACGATGTATCTCACCTTCATTCTGGGTAAGCTCGCCTACCGCTTTGGAGATGCGCTGAATGATGTGTGTATAGCGTTCGCTGATTTGTTTCTGGAAATCGAGGATCTTATTATTATCCACAAACTCGCAGAGGTTGGAGGCAAAATCCAGATAGTCTTCCTCCGTAGACAGATCGGTGTGGAAGCTGAACGTGTTCTTGGCCGAGAAGTTACTTTTAAACAGATTAACCGTCCGCTTAAAATCGTCCAATCGTTTCATGCGGCCGGTGATATGGTCTTTCAACTCTTGTACCAGGTCTGCGCAACTCTTCAAGGTCTGCCTCTCTTCAGTCACTACTACATCGGGTGGGCAGAAAGTGGAGTCTTCGTGAAATTTGGCGGCCTGTGCCAAACCTTCCTCCAAGCTTCTCTTTGTTTCGATGCCCTTGCCTAATAAGGCTTGCTGATGTTTTTCTTGTATGTTCAGTTTCTCGCTACGCAAAGTGAAACGTTCTTCAAGCGTGGCCAACTCATCCTCAAGCATCTTCTTTCTACCGCGAAGTTGTGGTTCACGATCAAAAAGTTCCTCTTTATCCTTTTGATAGCGGATGGTGTCGGGGAAATGTTTCTCAATGTAATCCAGCTCTTTTTGAATTTGCAGGATGCGTGCGTCATATTTTCCGATGGTTGTCGTGTCGGCGCCTTTTCCGCTAAGCTCCGCTTGTTGGGAAGCCTCCAGTTCTTTACGGCGTTCCTGCGATTGCTGCTTGTGAAGTTTTATTTCAGTCTCGATACTGTTGCGGTAGTTATTCAGTTCCTGTTCCAGCCGAAGCTTCTTCTCTTTGTAACTTTTCTCACATACCTTAAGACGATGCGCACGATCAGCCTTCAACTTCTTTATCTCTTCCTCGCAAAGCGCCAGTCGATGAGCCGTATCGTTCTGTTTCATCCGGATTTCAACCATACGCTGTTCACGCCAATCGTCCGTCTTCTTTTGCCATGAGGCGGATTGTGCCATGGCGTTCTTGATGAATGCGGGAAGCTGAAGTTGTTCGGATTCTTGCAGACGCTGTCGGTCTGTTATCTCACGCAAGCGCTTGTTGTATTGTTTCTTCAAAGCCTCCGTTTGCTCTGCCAATTCTTGGTGTAGCATATTGATCCGCTTGACGCACTGTGACAATGCTCCTTGGTATATGGCCAGTTCTGCTTTCAATTCCTCGGGGGTACGGAAATTGCGTTCCAATGCCGTAAGGTCTATTTGCACGCCATACAAGGAAACCTCCCCTTGGTTGGTTACCTGCGGCGCCAAGTCATCGCGATAAAGTATTTTCTCTTCATCGGCTATTTTTCCGATCGTATCTTTCCATGCGGGTTTGTTCCTGTCCAGCCATTCGGCCAGCGAACCTTTGCGCCGTTCGATGAGCGACTCCAGCCGGGCTATTTGTTCCTCTATCTCTTGCTTCTCTTTTTGTGCGTTAGCGAGAGGCTGAGCCTGTGCCAACTCCAATTCCCGTAACTTCATTCCAGCCTCTTGACGCAGGCTTACAGCTTGCGTAGAGAGTTGCTGAATGGACATTTTCAACTCCTGTGCACGAGTATTCAGTTTGTTCAGTTCCTCGTCGGCTTTGGCATGTTCTTCTTTATAGGGATCTTCGTGGGCTATCCGTAGCAACTCATTGTTTTGTTGCGATTTCTCCTCTCGTAGTTGCTGGAGTTTGTCTGCCGAGAGTTGCGATTTCTCCTCAAAACGCGTATATACCTCGTTCTCTTCATTGCGCCGTGTCTGCATCAAGCTCTCGTTCTGCTTATTTGTCGCATATTCCCTTTCGTTCACCAATGCGTGTTGCGCATTCTCAAAGGCTCGAAAGTCGGTATCTACCCGTTCTATAAGTGCACTGTATTTGGCTATGACATCATCGTAGGCACGTGTGAGTTCCTGCCTCCGTTGCTGTTGGCGTGTTAATTCATCGGTAACCGCACTTTTCTGCTCTACCCTGCGAATTATTTCGGTAATGTTCATCTGCTCGTACTCCAGCTGTTTCTGCTTGGCACGTTTTAAGTCGGCATCAACCGAGCCTTTCTCTTTTATCAATTTGTCCCGTCCATCTTGGTATTTCTTTGTCTCCTCACTTTGTAAGCGATGTACACGTTCCAGCTCGGTTTTGTGTCTGGATATTTCCTCGTCAATTAATGGGCGCTGCTTCAAGGCTGATTTCTCTGCATAGCATAATTCGGCACGTCCCTTGGCTATGTGGCTATCCATGTACAATAAGTCGCGATAGCTTTGCATCACTTTCCCGGCTTGTCTTTGTACCGGCGACCCTCCGGGTTTTTCATTGTCCAGCCAAAGCGTAACGTCATTGTAATTCTGTTCGAAATCTTTCGTCTGGTTACGGTAGACATCAAGGTCTATATTCACCTCTTCCTCATTCATGGAGCGGATTATCGTGTCCTTGATGAAATCGGCATCCAGTTTGGAGTTGAGGAACACATTCTGTATGGTTCGGGGGATATTTTGATAATTAGGGCTTTCTACGATAGCGTATTTACGGAAACCTATGAGATCGGGACGACGATTGTTGCCGAAAATAATATCCCGGAACTCTTGATAAGAAACGACGATACGACTGATTTGCGTCTCTGTGCCAATGGCTTTGCGAATAGAGATCCAATCGGCACGAACCTCACGACGCTCGTTGACGAACCATGATGACTGATAGGGTGCGTCAATAAATCGATAAGCCACACGCCCTTGTTGCTTGAAAGCCATCACGCAATAAGGGCCGTTTTCACGCATCACCTCGTAGACGATGAATGAGTTGGCATAAGGAAGGTAGAACTCATCGTAACTTCTTTTCTCTTTGGGTATGCCTAGCCTCAGCTTATCGGCGTTGTAAAAGAAAAGAATAGCCCGGAGCAGCGTACTCTTTCCTACACCCTGCGTACCAATGAAATGCACGTTTCCGTCCAGTTGAATCTCGGAATAAGGGATATGTGCGCTATTCAGGAAAACTATTTTATTCAGGTATCTCATATTGTCCCTCTTCTGTTATGTTAATACAATCTACCAACTCTTCTATATAATGAAAAGCCGTTAGTACCTTCCAAGTGCCTTCGTCCTCGTCTTCATACTCTATAAATCCCATAGTCTTTAACTCGTTGATGAGCTTATCAACGATTTCCTCGAAACCTTTCTTGTCGCTAAAGAGTTCCTTGGCTTGCTCCTTCAGCTCGATTTCGGTACGTATTTGTGTCACTATGTCCGACTTGCTGAATACGAAACCGGGGCCGAAGGCTGAATTGTAGGTTTTCAAGAAGCAGAGATAATCTATCCAGCGAGCGGCGGCTTCGAGTTTACGATCTATATCCGCCTTGCTTTCTTTACGTGCGAAAAAGTAGTAGCCATTGCCGCTTTCAAGATAGAAACCTATGCCTTTATAATATTCATAATAGTCGGTCAACTCCTCTTCGATGGCATCGTAGTAACGACGGACTGCGGGCGAAAGGCTATTGGACGAGATAAATCCGCCATGGCTCAATGTACTGTATATTTCTTCGGTATATTTCATGGTCGATGAATTATTTAGGGAAAACTAAGGGATACTCTACCTGTCCCTTACATTCGTAACGGTCGGAAAAGTTCAAATCTTCGGCATATTCAGAGGCTATCTGGCAGAAAAAGACGAGCTTGTCTTCTGTACTTACCGCATTCTTATAAGCGTAATTCATGACAAAAGCGAAAAGATGCTCGCCGGAAGCCACAAACGAGTTGTACACTTCCCTCAAGTTCACTTGATCGATCACTTCCGCCTTACCTTCCATATATTCGGCAGGTATTGCTTCCGCTACGTCTCTCGATTTATCGTCACGCCTTTTAAGCTTAGTGGCGAGTTTCTTGATAAGTGTCAGCGCTTCGTCCGAATTGCGCAGGTAATCTATTGAAAGTTTGATGCGATAACTGGGTTGCGGCTCCATCCACACATGGTTACGTTCAGCCAGCACTTGCTTGATATTCGTATTCTCCTCCAGCAGGAATTGCTCTTTAAGATACTTTAGCTTGCGTACTTTCTCGAAGATTTGATTCTGGTATTCGATCATGTTGAGGTAATGAACGATTTGCCGCTGTATCTCCATGAGGTTGTGGGAGGAGTCGATGAGTTGCAACTTCACGTCGCTCACCGTGGCACGCATCTGGGCATCCATTGCCTTGCGGAAGAAGAGCAATTGATCTTTATCGATCGCATCTTCGCACTTGTTGATGAGTTGGATGATATTCTTCAGTTTCTCGCCCAGTCGTTGCAGTTTTACTTTCTTTATCTGATAGTTCGGCTCGTTCTTATACGTGCTGTCCAGATTCCGCTTCAGGTCGATCACGTTGCGTACCGTGGTGAGCGCTATGTTCTTGAGCGTACGGCGCACGTCATTATGGTAGTTATATCGCCGCCTCTCGTTATTCTCTTTCAGATAATACTCTATCTGCTCGTTCAGCTTGCTGAGATGTCCTTGTATATAGGCTACATTCACCTCTTCGTTCACTTGCAGCACCTCCTCGAAGAACTTTAGGTAAATGTCTTCCATCTCCAAGAAATCGCCGCTACTACGTATCACCCCATGGTTTATCAGGCTTTGTACCCGCTCTTCCTTATAATCGGTCAGCTCTACTGCGAAATCGTATTTGAAGGAAAGGGAGGTTCGTTTATGAAACATCTCACGTAGCAGTTCCCTCTCTCGGTCGAGGGTACGAATCAATTCTTCAATGGAACGAAATGTGCGCATACTGATACAGTTTTAGAATCCTTTGGCCCGTTCAATCGCGAGCAGGCTCCTTTTTTTGTCGATACCTCCGGCGTATCCGGTTAGGCTGCCATCGCTGCCTACGACACGGTGGCAGGGGATGATGATACTGATCGGGTTATGGCCTACCGCTCCTCCGATCGCTTGCGTAGACATGCTCGGGATACCTTTTTGCCGTGCGATTTCCCCGGCGAGCTCCTTGTAGGTTACGACTTCGCCATAAGGTATTTTGCTCAATAAGTCCCATACCGCAAGTCGGAAAGGCGTATCCTCCAGATGGATAGGAGGGGTGAAGCTGGGAATCTTACCCATGAAATAGCTATCCAGCCACTCTTTGGCTTGCTCGAATATCGGCAGTTCTCTTTCTTGGTGTTCCGCCGATAAAGTGGCGGCAAAATATTTTTGCCCGTCGAACCATAATCCTGTCAGGTGGTCGCCATCGCTGGCTAGGGTTATTTCTCCCAAGGGAGATCGATATTTGTCGGTGTATTGCATGGATGTTTATCAAATAAGGGCGTAAGTTAGAAAAATTTTCGAAAGTAGCCAATATCTAAGGGCGGAAATGAGATAAGGAATCCTACTTTTATTTATATTTGCATAGTGAAATTTCGTGAACGGATAATACTTCAACATTTTTAAACAATGATAAAATTATGATCTTAAGTAGAAATTTATCAGAGGCAATCAATGCCCAAGTGAATGCGGAGATGTGGTCTTCGAATTTGTATTTGTCAATGTCCGTGTATTTCCAGAAAGCAGGGTTGAACGGTTTCGCCCATTGGATGAAGAAACAAGCGGCTGAGGAATTGGAGCATGCTCATAAGTTGATCGATTACGCCTTGGATCGTGGCGGCGATATTACGATCGGCCAGATCAACGTGGTTCCGACAGGCTGGGGAAATCCGTTGGAGGTATTCGAGCATGTTTACAAACACGAGTGCTATGTATCAGAGTTGATCGACAAATTGGTTGATATCGCCGAGGCTGATAAGGATCATGCTTCCCGTGATTTCTTGTTCTGGTTCGTACGCGAGCAAGTAGAGGAAGAATCTACGGCTAAAGAGATCGTGGATCAATTGAAGAATTATGGGGAATGCCATTACGCCATTATGGATCATAGATTAGGAAAGAGATAATAAATTTCCGTCGAGAAATATAAAAAGGCTGTATCTTCACCGGACGCAGCCTTTTTTGTCGTATTTTTACCCGGTAAAGTCAGTAAGGAATACTTATAGATAAATAGAAAATATAAATATGAGATTAAGCGATGTATGGTTTACGGCTCTCTCGGAAAACGAGTCAGGGCAAATGATTACTGTTTACGGGCGGGACGAGTTGAATGAGTTCACCGAATCCGGTAAGTTCAAGGAACGTGTCGAGATCACTTGGAAATACGAGGGAGATGGGAGAGGTCTTCCTAGCGATGACCTTGGCGAGAAAATGGAGGCCGTGGAGGAAGCGCTTCGTAAGGCGATGGAAAAGAAAGACAAGCTGGCTATCCTGACGGGTGTCTATACCGGAGGAGGAGAGAAGGTCTGGGTGTTTTACACACGTACCGTGCGTGTATTCGGCGAACGCTTGAATGAGGCCTTGGCTCCTTTCGAATTACTGCCCATCTCTATTTATACCGAGATGGATCCGGATTGGGAGGAATATAAGGATATGTATGAGATGAAAGAGTGGGCGGTGGATTGAGCGTATGTAGGCATCGCCCCACACGTATATAGATATCGGTCTACGCCAATATACGTGTAGGTTTATATCGATATACGTGTGGGGCGATGCCTATATACGTGTTTTTACCGGCTCATCAAGAAATATTTGAATCCCTCGAAATCTTTTGCCAGCTCGATGCTTTGCTTGGTTCCTTCCATGAAGGCTTTCAGTTTCGCCGGGATCTCGATATCTGCCTCCAATATCTTATCGACCGTTCCTTTGAATTTGGCGGGATGGGCGGTCTCGAGGAATAGACCCGTCTCGGTCTCGCTTAGGTCGCTGTCTAGTAATCCTTGGTAGCCACAGGCTCCGTGCGGGTCGAGGATATATCCCGTCTCTTTATAGACGGCTCGCATCGTAGAGGCGATTTCCTCGTCCGTATAGCGATGTCCGGAGATCAGTGCGCATATTTCTTTATGGGGATCATTGAATGCGCTGAATAGGTCGATGATACGGGCGAAATTACTCGGATCGCCTACATCCATGGCGTTCGCTAGGGTGGCGACTGATGGGCGGGGTGTATAAGTTCCTGTATTCAGGTATTCCAAGAATACGTCGTTACGGTTGTTTGCCGCTACGAAACGTTTAATAGGGAGCCCCATCCAATAGGCGAACAATCCGGCGGTGATGTTTCCGAAATTACCGCTCGGCACGCAAACAACCAGCTCGTCCGCTTTTCCCAGCTTGTCCAGCTGAGCGTAAGCGTTGAAATAGTAGAACGATTGGGGCAAGAAACGGGCTACGTTGATGGAGTTCGCCGAGGTCAGTTTCATATGACGGTTTAATTCCTCGTCCATAAAGGCGGATTTAACCAGCGCTTGGCAATCGTCGAACGTGCCGTCTATCTCCAATGCCGTGATGTTCTGTCCTAATGTCGTGAACTGGCATTCTTGGATCGGGCTGACCTTTCCCTTGGGATAAAGCACATACACGTGAATGCCCGGGACACCTAGGAATCCGTTGGCGACGGCGCTTCCCGTATCTCCGGAAGTAGCTACCAATACGTTTACTTGCTTCAATCCCTCTTTCTTTATGAAATAACCGAGCAGACGAGCCATGAAGCGCCCTCCTACATCCTTAAAGGCCAATGTAGGCCCGTGAAATAACTCCAAGCTATAGATATTATCCTTTACGGGTACCACCGGGGTCTCGAAGGAGAGCGTATCTTTTACGATACCGTCCAATACCTCCGGCTCGATGTCTTCCCCGAAGAACATCTGAGCTACCGTGCAGGCGATCTCGTGGAAGGACTGGTTCTTCATGTTGGCTATCACCTCCTCGTCCAAGGAGTCGATATACTCGGGCATATATAATCCCTTATCGTCGGCCAGACCTTTTACGACGGCCTCTTCTAGGCTGGCTACAGGGGCTTGTTTGTTTGTGCTGTAATATTTCATGCTCTAATCGTTTAGAAATTCTTTTATAAATTGATCTTTTTCCAGTATGCCATATTTGCCGTTTGAAACGGAGAACTCATCAAATGTGGTAACGGAGTCGGGTTGCTCGCCCGGCTTGTAAATCAGGAATGGAACCGGGGTATTCGTATGCGTACGTATGGAGCAAGGAGTAGGGTGGTCCGGAAGGATAGCGATCGCTACCGGCTCGTCCCATTTTTGCGTTTCCTCGTAGATGATACGTACGGCACGGTCGTCCAGATACTCTATCGTCTTGATCTTTAAGTCTACATCTCCTTCATGCCCGGCCTCGTCGCTAGCCTCTATATGCAGGTAGACGAAGTCGTTTGTCTTGAGGGCCTCAAGGGCGGCGTGCGCTTTTCCCTCGTAGTTCGTGTCGTATAATCCGGTAGCTCCCTCTACGTGAAGCACCTCGAGGCCGGCGTAAACGCCGATTCCCCGGATGAGATCGACGGCGGAGATCACGGAGCCTTTCCCGAAGCCGTACATCTCCCGCATCGTTCGCATGGCCGGACGGTAGCCCGGAGACCAAGGCCAGATACTGTTCGCCGGATCTTTCCCCGCTGCCATACGTTTGAGGTTCACCGGGTGATCCTTTAAGATCTCTTGGGACTTGAGGATTAATTCGTTTAATAAATCGGCGGTCTCTCGTGCTTCCGGAACTTCCGGTTTTATCATTAAAGGCCGGAAAGGATGGAGGGGTACGTCGTGTGGTGGCGTGCAATCCAGACGCTTATCGCCTCCTTTGATTACCAATAGGTGGCGGTAGGAGACACCTGTATAGAACTTAACACGGTTGGAACCTAATCGCTCGTTCAGGCATTGGATCAACTCGTCCGCTTCCTCCGTGGAGATATGGCCGGAAGAGTGATTCTTCAAGATGTCGCCTTCTACGCAGATTAAGTTACAACGCATCGCCATCTCGCCGGGCTGCAGGGCGACGCCTATGCTGGCGGCTTCCAATACACCCCGTCCCTCGTATACGGAGGGCAGGTCATAGCCTAATACCGCCATGTTCGCAACCTCGCTACCGGGATGGAAACCATCCGCTACGGTTTTCATCTGCCCGGTTACTCCCAGTTCCGCCAATTTATCCATATAAGGCGTCTTGGCGTATTGCATCGGAGTCTTGCCTCCCATGGCCTCTATCGGCTCGTCGGCCATTCCATCGCCTAAAATGATAATGTGCTTCATACCTATCGAATATTTGCGATGGATATGATGTCGGCGAATACGCCTGCGGCCGTCACGTCGGCCCCGGCACCATATCCCTTGATGATCATTGGATATTCATGATATCTCTCGGTGGAGATCATGATGATATTGTTGCTGCCCTCCAGTTCATAGAACGGATGGTGGCTGTCTACGGCTTGTAGGCCTACCTCGCAAGCGCCGTTCTCCATCTTCGCCACGAAACGGAAGCGTTTGCCTTCCGCTTCCAGTAGCTGGCGTTTCTCCTCGAAACCGGCATCCGTATCCTTGATATTCTTCCAGAAGTCCTCAAGGGAACCCTCGAAGTACTTTTCCGGGATGAACAGGTTCCGTTTTACGTCGGCTTGCTCCACCGGATAACCGGCCTCACGGGCCAAGATAACCAGCTTACGGATTACGTCTTTGCCGCTAAGGTCGATACGTGGGTCCGGCTCGGCGTATCCGGCTTCCTTTGCCATATGGATCGCCTCGCTGAAAGGGATATCGGCGCTGATCGTATTAAAGATATAATTCAGCGTACCGGAAAGTACGGCCTCCAGTTTCAATATATGGTCGCCGCTATTGATCAAGTCGTTCATCGTATTGATGATCGGGAGGCCGGCGCCTACGTTCGTCTCGAACAAGAACTTGATGTCTCGGTGGCGGGCGGTCTCCTTGAGCTTGGTATAATTATCGTAGGAGGAGGAGGCCGCTTCTTTGTTAGCTGCCACGACGGACACGTTATTGTTCATCAACGTCTCGTAAAGAGCCGCCACGTCCGGGCTTGCCGTGCAATCCACGAATACGGAGTTGAAGATATTCATCTTTACGATCTCCTCGCATAGATGTTCCGGATTACTCTCTTCCCCGTTCTCCTTCAGCTCCTCCAGATAATTGTCGAGGTTGATCCCTTCCCGGCATAAAAGGGCTTTCTTGGAGTTTGAGATACCTACGACATTCAGCTTCAAACTGTTTTGCCGCATCAGTTTCGGTTGCTGGATGCGTATCTGTTCCAATAAATTGCCGCCTACGGTTCCTACACCGGCGATGAAAAGGTTCAATACCTTATATTCGGATAGGAAAAAAGAGTCATGAATGGAGTTCAACGCCTTGCGAAGGTATTTATGCTTGATAACGAAAGAGATATTCGTCTCGGAAGCGCCTTGGGCGCAAGCGATCACGCTGATGCCCGCACGTCCCAGCGTACCGAACAGCTTACCGGCGATACCCGGGGTACGTTTCATGTTCTCGCCTACGATAGCGACGGTAGCCAGATCCTTCTCCGCTACGGTATCGTTCATATCACCCTGCGCACGCTCCAAGGCGAACTCGTCGTTCAATACTTGTACGGCCAAATCAGCGTCGGCGTTACGTACGGCGAAAGTCGTATTATTCTCGGAGCTGGCCTGCGATACCATAAATACGCTGATGCCATTCTTGGCGAGCGTCTTAAAGATTCGGTAGTTCACGCCGATCACGCCCACCATACCTAAACCTTGTACCGTGATCAAACAGGTATCGTTGATGGAGGAGATACCCTTGATGATGGCCTTGCCTTCCTCTTTCACCCGCTCTTTCGAGATATAGGTTCCGGGAGCGGTCGGGTTGAAGGTATTCAAGATACGGATCGGGATATTCTTATGATAAACCGGATAGATCGTCGGCGGATAGATTACTTTCGCCCCGAAGTTACACAACTCCATCGCCTCCGTGAAAGTAAGCCGGTCGATTACGTAGGCGGAGCTGATCACACGGGGATCGGCGGTCATGAAACCATCCACGTCCGTCCAGATCTCCAAGGTGTTAGCGTCTAAGGCGGTCGCCAAGATGGAGGCGGTATAATCCGATCCCCCTCGTCCGAGGTTCGTAACCTCTCCGGTTTCCGTACTGGAAGAGATGAACCCGGGCACCAAGGAAACCTTGGGCAGCGGCGAGAAGGTCTCTTTTATGAGCTTGTTGGTCAAGTCGAAATCCACGATATGCTTGTTGAATTGCTTAACTGTCTTGATATATTTGCGTGAGTCGAACAACTTAGCGTCCTTGATCACGTTCGAGACGATCAGGGAAGATAGGCGCTCGCCATAACTTACGATCGTATCGGATGTCTTGGCGGATAAATCGTTAATCAAATAAACACCTTTGAAAATATTGCTCAATTCATCCAGTAAAGCCATCACTTTCTTCTGGACATCCATGCGTACCTCCTTGTCCTCGATCACTCCCTCGATCACGTCCAGATGGCGGGCGATGATCTCCGATAATTCTTTCTCGTAGGCAAGGTCGCCTTTAGAAGCCATGGTAGAAGTGGCCAGTAATTTATCGGTGATGCCCCCTAAGGCGGAGACAACCACGATTACGGGCTCTTCGATAGCCTCTACTATTTTCTTTACACTTAAGATACTATTCACGGAACCTACGGATGTTCCGCCGAATTTTAATACTTTCATCGATATGTATTTTTAATGGTTCATCGAGGATTGGCAATCAAGAAAGGCTTTTTCATGATTAGCAACCGACAATGACCGATTGATTAAACTTATTTATGTAAAAGGAGAAATAAAAAAGGATGCAATACGAGATTGCGACATAGCGTGACGTGGTCTACGCGAATGCTTATTAATAGATTCTAACCCCCCAAGGGGTCATCAATGCCCATGTATAATATGAGGACTCTACACTCATCATTGATTTTGTATTGTGCTTATTCTTTTATATTATGGGGGCAATATTACGCATTATTTTTCATATTGCAAGCGTTTTTGTCAAAAGATTGACTATTTTGTTGTTCAAGGTCTGCCCGGCTCTTGCTTTGGGTCACTAAATAGACGCCGGAGAAAACAAGTGCGGCCGATACTAGTTTCGTTACGCTAAAGCTATCCTGACCGATGCATACGGCGATAAAGGAAGCTACGATTGGTTGGATATAATTGTACATGCTGACGGTAGTCGGGCGGATTCGCTTTAAGGCCAGCGGTATTAATAAATAGGGTACGAACGTGGCCCCGAATAACACGAAGAAGATGGCTCCCAGCTCTTGGCCGTCGAAGACCTCTTTGTGGAAAGCCGGGGTATTCCAGATGGATTCGATAGCGAAAGGCAGGGTAATCAGCGTGGAGAACAGGAACATCCATTTCATCATCGTGACGGATGAGTACTTGAGTGTTAGTGGCTTGGATACTACCAAATAGATCGAGTACATGAATCCGCTAACCGTAATCAACAGGTTTCCCCCTAGACTGCTCGCTTGATTGGAACCTTGCGTGGATTGTAGTATCAAGGAGATCGCCCCGCATATGCCAAGCAGTACCCCGAACGTTTTCATCCGTGTGATCGGTTCCTTTAGGATTAGGGCCGCCAAGATCATGACAAAGATGGGGACGGCGGTCGCTATGATGGAAGCGTCTACCGGCGACGTGGTATTCAATCCCCAGATAAACAGCCCTTGGTTCAAGCCTACTCCGCAAAGGGCGCAAAGGCATAGAAGTCCCAAGTCCTTCAACGGCACTTTCTCATAGGGAACGAATAGAGAGGTGATCCAGAACATCACGCAAGCGAAGCTCATCCGCATACTGGTCAGCGCCTCGGGTTGCACATGCTCGGGGAGTAGATATTTGGATACGGGCATATTAATGGCGAACAGGATGTTGGCCGCTAAAATAAGGAGATGCCCTTTTAGCTTTTCTTGATTCATCATAAGTACGATCCTAGATTGGTATAATATAAATGTATACAGGCTTATGTTTTGGTGAGCAAAGGTCTTACTTTTTTTTGTAAATAAGAAATGATCCGTTAGTAAAGTGTTTTACATACGGATCATTGTCTGTTTAGTCAAGGAAGCATCCCGTTTTTATTACGATGAAACGGCCGCTCCTCCCATGATATCCAGCAATTCGTTGGTGATGGCTTGCTGGCGGGTTTTATTATATTGCAAAGTTAATTGTTGGATTAAATCGTTCGCATTGTCGTTGGCGGTCTGCATGGCCATCATACGGGCGGCGTGCTCGGCGGTTGAGGTGTCGAGTAGGATCGTATAGATGGTTAGGTTCAGCAATTTCGGGAAAAGCCGGTTACGCAACTCTTCCGCCGAGGGCTCAAGGATGTAGTCGGTGGCCGTTTCCGCCGCTTCCGTATCCGAGAGGGAAAGGGGAAGATACGTCTTGTGGGTTACGACTTGTGTCGCCATGTTCTTGAAATGGTGATACAGTAATTCCACCCGGTCTGCTTTACCTGTGACGAACAGCTCCATGAGACGGTTCGCCAAGGATACGGCGCTTTCATAAGACGGTTTTTCGCCGATCGTGATGAAATCAGTGTCGAAGCTATAACCCGCTTTATGAAGCTCATCCGCTATTTTCTTGCCGATAGGGTAGAGGCGTACCTCTATTTGCTGGTTCTTATAAGTCTGGATCGTGGCGGATAACTCTTTCCATATATTGGCATTGAATGTCCCGCATAACCCCGTGCTCGAGGCGAATACGGCGATAGCCACCTTGCTCACCTTACGCTGTTCGGTGTAAGGTGAGTCTAGGTCGCATTCCGCCGAAAGAAGACCGTTTAAGATAGCGGATAGTTTATTAGCATATGTAAGTGTGTGCTCGGTTTGCGTCTGGGCATGATGAAACTTGGCCGACGATACCATTTTCATGGCGGCGGTGATCTTCTGCGTGCTCCGTATAGAGGCGATCCGGACTTTTATTTCTTTCAATGAACCCATAACTCCTTCGCTGTTTTTTCCAATATACCTCGTATCTCATCATTGATAACGCCGGTCTTTAAGACATCCAGTACGTCCCGTTGGTGAGAGGTACGTAACTCTTGCAAAAACCTTGCCTCGAACTCATGCACCTTGTCCAATGGAACCTCTTTCAGCAGACCTTGCGTTCCGCAATAAAGGATCGAGATTTGCTCTTCCACCGGCATCGGGCTATATTGAGGCTGTATCAGTAACTGGGTATTCTTCTGCCCTTTATCGATCGTGAAAGCGGTGACGGCATCCATCTCGCCCCCGAACTTGGAGAATGATTCCAATTCACGGAACTGAGCCTGATCGATTTTCAAGGTACCCGCTACCTTTTTCATCGCCTTTAATTGCGCGTTACCGCCTACACGGGAAACAGAGATTCCGACGTTGATAGCCGGGCGGTTCCCTTGGTTGAATAAATCGGTCTCAAGGAATATCTGTCCGTCGGTGATAGAGATCACGTTGGTCGGGATATAAGCCGATACGTCTCCCGCCTGAGTCTCGATGATCGGTAAAGCGGTCAAGGAGCCACCGCCTTTCACCTTGTCTCTCATGCTTTCGGGGAGATCGTTCATCTCACGGGCTACCTCCGGCTGGTTGATGATCTTGGCGGCACGTTCCAATAGGCGGGAGTGCAGGTAAAAGATATCACCCGGGTACGCCTCACGTCCGGAAGGACGGCGAAGGATCAAGGAAACCTCACGGTAGGCGACCGCCTGTTTGGACAGATCGTCGTAGACCACCAAGGCGTGTCGTCCGCTATCCCGGAAGTACTCTCCGATGGCCGCTCCGGCGAACGGGGCGAAATATTGCATGGCTGCCGGGTCGGAGGCGGTCGCGCTTACGACAATCGTATAGTCCATGGCGCCTTTCTCTTGCAAGGTGTTCACCAAGGCCGCTACCGTGGAACCCTTTTGCCCGATCGCCACGTAAATACAGTAAACCGGGTTCCCTGCCTCGTAGTTGCTACGTTGGTTGATGATGGTATCGATAGCGATCGAGGTCTTTCCCGTCTGCCGGTCGCCGATGATCAACTCACGTTGTCCCCTTCCGATAGGGATCATAGCGTCTACGGCCTTGATACCGGTTTGCAAAGGCTCGTTTACCGGCTGACGGAAGATCACACCCGGAGCCTTGCGCTCAAGCGGCATCTCGCAAGTCTCGCCAAGGATCTCGCCTTTCCCGTCGATCGGGTTTCCCAACGGATCGATCACACGCCCGATCATCCCCTCGCTGACATCGATAGAGGCGATACGGCCCGTGCGTTTTACGGTGTCGCCCTCCTTGATTTGGTCGGTCGGACCTAAAAGGACGGCGCCTACATTATCTTCCTCCAAGTTCATCACGATCGCTTCCATCCCGTTATCGAATTGAAGCAACTCGTTCGCCTCCGCATTATCCAACCCGTAGATGCGGGCCACGCCGTCGCTCACCTGCAATACGGTCCCGACCTCCTCCAGCTTGATGCTGGTATGGATTCCTTCCAATTGCTGGCGCAGGATGGAGGAGACTTCACTCACTTTTATCTGTTCTGTCATACTTCTTCTTTTTTATCTGTTTTCGAGTAGCCCGGTACGGATATCCCGTAGTTGCGTCGCATAGCTAGCGTCTATCCGGTAATTGCCGATGCGTAGGCGGAAGCCCCCGATTAGTTCCGGTTCCACGTGGCCGGAGAACTCGATCGTGCATCCCGTCTCTTTCCGCAGCTTGTCTTGCAGGTGAGACTTGACCGCATCGTCTACCGCTACGGCCGTGTCGAATCGTACCCGAGTAATCTTTTTTTCTTTCCGGTACAAATGGATATAAATGTATGCGATGAAGGGCAGTAGTGTCTCCCGTTTATGGGCTAATACCAGATTGATAAAACGTGTATATAGCTCGCAGACCTCGATACCCCCCGCCGCCGTAAGCAATTTCACTTTCTCCGGTACGGAAACGATCGGGTTGCTCAAGGCACCCCTAAGCTCCGGCTCCATCGAGAAGCTGTCCGCCAACATCTTCATATCATCATATACCCGGCTTTCCTGTCCCTTGTCTTTCGCTAGGGAGAAAAGCGCCTTGGCATACCGGGAAGAAATAGTTCCTATATCCATACCTTACGATTTACTAAACGATACCTCATCCAGCAGCCGGTCGATCATCTGTTGTTGTTCCTTATCCCGGCCGATTTTCTCTTTCATTACTTTCTCTGCGATAGCGATAGACAGATCCGCTATCTCCGAGCGAACCTCGCGAATAGCTTTCTCTTTTTCTTCGCGGATACGCCGGGTAGCCTCCTCTATCTGCAAATGTGCCTCGGAGACGGCCTTTTTCCGTGCCTCCTCGATGATCCGCTCCTTTTCGGCAAAGGCTTCCTTCAGGACGGCGTTTTGCTTTTCCTTGGCCTCGGCTAGCATCTTCTCGCCCTCGGCTTGAATATGGGCAAGTCGCTCATTCGCCTGACGTGCCGTCTCTAAGGAATTGTCAATGTAAGCTTTCCGTTGTTCGATTGCCTTGACGATCACGGGAAAACCGTATTTGGAAAGGATCACGAAGACAATCCCGAATGAAACGATCATCCAGAATAGAAGCCCTGAATCCGGTGTTAATAAAGACATAGTTTGTTACTTTTTTATTGGAACAACGCTAAGAAACATACGACAATAGCGAACAATGCCACACCTTCTACCAACGCTCCCATAATCAACATCGAGGTACGGATCTCTCCTGCGGCCGACGGCTGGCGTCCAATAGCTTCAACGGCACCTTTACCGATCAATCCGATTCCGATACCTGCACCTATGGCGGCGAATCCCGCTCCTATAGTGGCTCCCATCTTCGCTACGCCCATCCCGGCTGCCGCTTGTAATAAAATAGTCGATAACATAGTGTTTAATTTTAAATTAGTAACCTTAATAATATAATTCTAATACCTTAATTTCTTTGGATTTATTCCCTTACCTTGGCCAATCCGATATAGTTGGCCGACAGCAGGGTGAAAATGTAAGCTTGCAAGCAAGCCACTAACAATTCCAGACAGTTCATGAACGCACAGAACAAGACGGATACGATCGTCATACCGAAATTCACGGCTACTCCCATCGTTACCGTTATGAATATCAAACAGGTTAGCGCCAAGATAATCGTATGGCCCGCCATGATGTTGGCGAACAGACGGATCATCAACGCGAACGGCTTGGTGAATACCCCGAAGAACTCCACGAACGGCATGATCGGCAAGGGCAGTTTCAAGTAGATCGGCGCTTTGGGCCAAAAAATCTCTTTCCAGTACGCTTTCGTGGCGAACAGGTTGACCGCTATAAACGTACAAAGTGCCAATACGCCTGTTACCGCTATATTTCCCGTAATATTAGCGCCTCCCGGGAAAACCGGTATGATCCCGATCAGGTTATTGATCAAGATAAAGAAAAATACCGTCAGCAAATAGGACGAGAACGGCTTATATTCTTTTCCGATCGCCTCTTTGATCACCCCGTCTTGTATGTAGGAGATGGCCATTTCCATCAATCCGATAAATCCGCCCGGCGCCTCGTTCGGGTGCTTTTTATACCAATGGGCGGTTCGGAGAACGATGAAAAGCAAGAGACCGCAACTGAGGAACAGTCCGCAAACATTCTTGGTCAATGAGAAATCCATCGGGCGAACCTCTTCTCCGGCACTGTTCTTCTCAACAACCTTTCCCGCATGCTCACCTTCCCCGGCGATATAATAATTGTGATGCGTCCGGCCATGATGTAGATGGGATGACAGGAATAAATCCCATCCTCTTTCCTCGCTTTTTACCAAGATAGGCAGGGGAATCGCAATCTCTTGTCCGTTCCATTCCGTGATATGCCATGTATAGGCGTCTTGAATGTGGGAGAAGACGATATCCTGCACGTCTATCTCGCCGGACGCCGCTTTTGCCGGGGTGAGAAAGCTGAGCCACATCCAGAAAGCGATCCATATGTATTTGTTATCTTTGATTGTACTCATCATCCTTTTCCCTTTTCTCTCTTTTCATTCTTTTCTTTTCAAACAGATATAAAATGTAAGTCTCCAGTCCGAGGTAAATGAAATAGAATAACATCAACGTGAAACCAAATGTCTTTAATTGTTGCCCGACAAACGCCGCGTACATCCATAAGAAGACGAAAGCGAGCGTGAACTTACACAACCGGACTAGCATGTACATGGTTACGGTCACATCTCCGTTTTTACTTTTTACCCGGTCTAGGAAGAAAGTCATCGCCATGGCCATGACCCAGTAAAAGAAGGGAATGGACGGATACCACGAGAAATAGTGTTCCGGCCAGATGGTATATAATAAACCACCCAATGAAACGCCTATTGCCACGTTGATAAACGTGATCAAACCCATTAACCTCATTTTTAATCTGCCATTCATTGTCGTATGTTTTTATTCGACGCAAACGGATAGGATGTCGTCTTTTACCTCTACGAATCCGCTTTGTATCGTTTGTTCTTGTCTTTTGCCGTTTGCCTCGAACCGGATCGTACCCGCCTTCAACGCTGCTATCAATGGGGCGTGATGAGGCAAGATATCGAATGAACCGGCAGCTCCCGGGAATGAGACAGATTCGGTCTCGCCTTCGAAAAGAATGCCGTCCGGTGATACAATTTCCAGTTTCATATCGATTAATTTGCTTGTTCTTTCAGTTGCTTGGCCTTCTCCAAGACATCCTCGATGGTTCCTACGTTTAAGAATGCCTGTTCGGGTATGTCATCCGTTTCCCCGTCCATGATCATCTTGAATCCCCGGATCGTATCCTCTATAGAGACCATGACACCGGGTACGCCAGTGAATTGTTCCGCCACGGAGAAGGGCTGGGACAGAAAACGTTGTACACGGCGGGCCCGGTTGACCGTTAGCCTGTCCTCGTCGGAAAGTTCTTCCATACCGAGGATGGATATGATATCTTGAAGTTCCTTGTTCCGTTGCAGGATTTGTTTTACCCGTTGCGCTGTGTCGTAATGCTCCTTGCCTACGATTAGCGGATCAAGGATGCGGGAGGTGGATTCCAGCGGGTCTACGGCCGGATAGATACCGAGTTCCGTGATCTTGCGGCTGAGGACGGTTGTTGCGTCCAAGTGCGTAAAGGTAGTCGCCGGAGCCGGGTCCGTCAAGTCATCGGCAGGAACATACACCGCCTGTACGGAGGTGATGGAGCCCTTCTTGGTTGAAGTGATACGCTCTTGCATAGCTCCCATTTCCGTGGCCAATGTCGGTTGGTAACCTACGGCGGAAGGCATACGCCCCAGCAAGGCGGAAACCTCGGAACCGGCTTGGGTGAAACGGAAGATATTATCGATGAAGAATAATATATCTTTTCTTTCTCCCTCAGAGGCTTTGTCACGGAAGGATTCGGCGATCGTCAAACCGGATAAGGCCACGGACGAGCGGGCGCCCGGCGGTTCGTTCATCTGCCCGAATACCAAGGTAGCCTGCGACTTAGCCAATTCATCGTAATCGATCTTCGACAAGTCCCAGTTGCCTGCCTCCATACTCTTCTTAAACTCCTCGCCGTATCGGATGACACCGGATTGGATCATTTCACGCAATAGGTCATTTCCTTCACGTGTACGTTCACCCACACCGGCGAAGACGGAGAATCCGTTGTTTTTCTTTGCGATGTTGTTGATCAATTCCATGATCAATACCGTTTTGCCGACTCCGGCTCCTCCGAAAAGTCCGATCTTGCCTCCTTTGGCGTAAGGTTCCAATAAATCGATTACTTTAATACCCGTGTACAGGACCTCTTGGGTCGTTGTCAGATCCTCGAATTTAGGAGGCTCACGATGGATGGGAAGAGCCCCGTCTTTAGTAAGCTGGGCCATGCCGTCGATAGGGTCGCCGGTGACATTCATTAAACGTCCTTTGACTTGGTCGCCGGTCGGCATGGTGATGGGCATTCCGTATGACATGGCCTCCATGCCTCGTCTCAATCCGTCGGTCGTATCCATCGCTACGGTACGGACGGTGTTTTCCCCGATGTGTTGCTGAACTTCGACGATCAAGATCTTTCCGTTCGAGCGGGAAATCTCCATGGCGTCGTGGATACGGGGGAGGGTTACTGTTTCTTCTGTCCCATAATCAAAGTGGATATCCACTACCGGGCCGATAACCTGTGAGATATAGCCTTTTATTTCTCCCATAAAGCCTATTTGTTATTTATCTTAACCTATTAAAATGTCGTTGCAATATTACGTTTTATGGCGTTTCGATCCTTGAAAATAGAACTTTTTGTGTCTTTTTGAGATTAGTTAAACTTTAAACTATTTAGCTATAGTTCCGAAATAGACCAATTTGTTTCTTATTTGGACGAATCAGAAAGCTATAGTCAAATTTCTAAGGCATAGATAGATAAGGAGATACGAATTTGCTGCCTTTTTGATAGTAAAGGTGACAGTTCTGTTTTATTTTGTTAATCCATAATAGGGGTGTTTTTAATGGTATCGGATAGTTATTTGTGGTTCTGTTGAGCAAGTGGTGATATTTATGTAATTTTGTACGTCAACAATACTAAATAAACATGAAACGAATTATTGAGATATGCGCGAACTCCGCCCAGAGCTGTGTGGAGGCGGAGGCGGGAGGCGCTACCCGTGTAGAGCTTTGCGCCGGGATACCCGAAGGGGGAACTACACCTAGTTATGGAGAGATCAAGACGGCGAAGGCTCTGACTTCCAAGATCGATATCAATGTGATTATCCGTCCGAGAGGCGGTGATTTCTTGTATACGGAAGCCGAGGTGCAATCCATGCTATTGGATATAGAACTGTGCAAGGAGCTAAAAGTGCATGGCGTCGTTTTCGGCTGTCTTACGAAAGACGGGGATATCGATGTACCCTTGATGCGGCGCTTGATCGAGGCGGCAAAACCTCTGTCCGTAACTTGTCATCGTGCTTTCGATGTTTGCCGGGACCCATTCACTGCGTTGGAGCAGCTAATCGAGTTGGGATGCGACCGTATCTTGACCTCCGGCCAGCAATCGGATGCCGTGAAAGGAATCCCCTTGATCGCCGAGCTGGTGAAACGTGCGGACGGACGGATCATCATCATGCCGGGATGTGGCGTACGTGAGAATAATATCGGGAAAATAGAGGAGGAGACAGGAGCGAAAGAGTTTCATACGTCCGCCCGAAGTATCGTATATAGTAAAATGGAATACCGCAATGAGAATGTCCCGATGGGAAGCAGTATCGTGTCCTCCGAATTCGAGACGGTGCAAACGGATCGGGAGAAGGTAAAAGCATATATTTAAGTGCTGGTATAGGCGTGAGCCTGTGTCGGTATTGGTGTAGCCCTACGCCTATACCGGCATCGCCTCATGCCTATACCGGCGTGGGGCGATACCAATACTCGTATGCGGGTGAAATGTTTTTTCTTCCCAAAAAGATTGTTTATCTTTGCGCCTCCATTAGATAAAAGATGCTAAATGTAACAGTGAATAATCGTTTTGGGCTTCACCAGCGTATCATGCTTATGATCATGTTGGTGCTGTTACAGTTTTATTCCATTGGAAGCGATTTCTTTCCGGAGAATATTACCACTACCTCGATGGAAATGGTCGATAAAGAGGCACCCGATGTGTTGTTGGATTTTGACGATAACGCCTCCTTGCGAACGGTACGTCAGGAGCAAGTGCAAATCCGAGCCTTGGAGATCGATTTGATATGGGACTTGTTTACGATTCTGGATTTACATGAATTAATTCATTCCTTGGAACTACGGCAATGCGCCAAGCTTCCTTTATTTTATAACCTACACAAAGCACAGAATTTCGTTTGGTTCTGTTCCTATCTGATTTAGTAGAACTTACCTGTTTCTTATTGTCGCGCATGGGGTGATTCGCCTATGTGCTTTTCGTCGTATTCAAATAATTATAAATCTATAAGTTTTATGAGGATAAAATTGTTTTCTAACTATTTACCCTTACTATGCTTAACGGCTTGTGTATGGGTATCTTGTAGCCAAAACCGGGAGAAAAAGTCCGGGAAGAAAGATCATACGCCGGTGATGCGGTTAACCACGACCACGATCGAGGTGCCGCAGTCGTATGTAGCGGATGTACAAGCCGTACAGTTTGTAGAGGTGAAACCTAAAGTGGAAGGATTCGTGGAGGCCGTCCTTGTGGACGAGGGCGAGCACGTGAAGAAAGGGCAGGTGCTTTTCAAGCTTTCCTCGGCGGAATTGTACGAGGAGGTGAAAGAGGCGCAAGCCCATCACAAACAGGCCCAAGCCGAGTTGAAGATGGCGGAGGTAGAGGTAGACCGCATCAAGCGTTTGGTGGAGAAAGATATCATCTCGCCGATCCGTCTGGAGCAGGCGATGGCCGAGGCGGATGTGGCACGCTTGCAGGTGCAACAGGCCAAATCCCGTTTGCAACGTGCGGAGACTAATTTCTCGTACACGACGATCACGGCTCCTTTCGAGGGATACGTGGACCGCATCCCCTTTAAGGTGGGAAGTTTGGTTACGCCGAGCAGCTTATTGACCTCCTTGACGGACGTATCGGATATGTTCGCCTATTTCAAGATCAACGAGAAGGAGTATCTGGAATATAAACGGACGCAGTTGAGCGGTATCGACCAGCCGGAGTATAATAATCTGGAACTGATCCTTTCCGACCAATCCACCTATCGGTATAAAGGGAAGGTAGAGACCGTGGAGGGCGACTTTGAGCGGGGTACCGGATCGATCGCTTTCCGTGCCCGTTTCGCGAACCCAGAACGTTTGCTGCGACATGGCGTATCCGGTAAGATCCGGATGCTGACCAAGATGGAGAACGTCGTCTTGGTTCCTCAGCAATCCACTTTCGAGATTCAGGATTTCACCTATGTATATACAGTAGCGGAAGATGGAAAGGTGAGCGTACGTAGCTTCGAGCCGTTGGCCCGCCACGGTTCTTATTACGTGACACAGGATTTGCCGGACCAGACCGTTATCGTCTACGAGGGCGTTCAGATGATCACGGACGGCATGACTATCAATCCCGATATGGTAGATGGAGCCACGATCCATCGCCAATTGGAATCGTCTAACGAAATCGAGAATAATAAGTAAGCCCTATGTTTGAAATATTTATCAGACGCCCTATCTTATCGGGCGTGATCTCGGTGGTAATTGTCTTCTTGGGATTGCTGGCGATCAACTCTTTGCCGATCACCCAATTCCCGGATATCGTGCCCCCATCCGTTACCGTTACCGCCCGTTATACCGGAGCGAACGCCGACGTGATGGCGAAAACGGTGGCGACTCCGTTGGAGCGTGCCATCAACGGCGTGCCCGGAATGACCTATATGACCTCTGTTTGTACGAACGACGGTATGTCCTTGACTACGATCTATTTCAAGGTCGGTACCGACCCGGACGTAGCTTCCGTGAATGTGCAGAACCGTGTGACCACCGTGCTGGATGAGCTTCCGGAAGAGGTGATCCGTGCCGGCGTGATCACGGAGAAGGAGGTGAACAGTATGTTGATGTACTTGAACATCATGAGCTCGGATAGTACCCATACGGAGAAATTCGTATATAACTTTGCCGATATCAATATCTTGCGTGAGTTGAAGCGCATCGACGGCGTGGGATTCGTGGAGATCATGGGTAGCCGCGACTATGCGATGCGTGTATGGCTGAACCCGAACCGGTTGGCGGCTTATAATATGTCGCCGCAAGAGGTTACGGAGGCGATCCGCTCGCAGAATATCGAGGCGGCGCCGGGTAAGACGGGTATCAGCTCCGACAAGATCCCGCAGCAATTGCAATACGTCTTGCAGTATAGCGGTAAGTTCAGCACGCCGGAGGAATATGGCGAGATCGTCTTGAAAGCCCTGCCGGACGGTTCCGTGCTTCGCCTGAAAGACGTGGCTACGATCGAGTTTGATTCCGAGGATTATAATATGATCTCCATGACGGACGGAAAGCCCTCGGCCTCTATCATGATCAAGCAGCGTCCGGGCTCGAACGCCCGTGAGGTGATCCAGCAGATCAAGGCGAAGATGGAGGAATTGAAGGAAACGACATTTGCCCCGGGTATGGAATATAATATCTCGTACGACGTATCCCGTTTCTTGGACGCTTCCATATCGGTCGTGCTCAAGACCTTGCTGGAGGCGTTTATCTTGGTATTTGTCGTGGTGTATCTTTTCTTGCAGGATTTCCGGTCTACGCTGATACCCGCTATCGCCGTTCCGGTATCGTTGATCGGTACGTTCTTCTTTATGCAGATGCTGGGTTTCTCAATCAATATGCTGACTTTGTTTGCCTTGGTGCTCGCTATCGGTATCGTGGTGGATAACGCGATCGTGGTGGTAGAGGCGGTCCACGTGAAGATGCACAACGAGAAGCTGCCCCCGTTGAAGGCGACGAAAAAGGCGATCGGTGAGATCGGAGGGGCGATTATCGCTATTACGCTGGTGATGTCCGCCGTGTTTATCCCGGTCGGTTTCATGGATGGTACGGTGGGTATCTTCTATCGCCAGTTCTCATTGACGCTTGCTGTGGCGATCGTGATCTCCGGCGTGAACGCCTTGACGTTGTCTCCGGCTCTTTGCGCCTTGTTACTGAAGCCGGTATCTCATTCGAAAAAGGCGAAGAAGGGCCTTCTGACTCGTTTCTTCGAGGGCTTTAACCGCCGTTATGATTTCTTGGAGCGTCGTTATCGCTTGAATTTAAGATGGTTCTTGAACCGTCGGATGCTGACGTACGCAACCTTGATCCTTTTCTGTCTGGCCACGTGGGGCATGACGTTTGTGTTGCCTTCCGGCTTTATCCCGAACGAGGACCAAGGTATGATCTATGTGAACGTAGATGCGCCTCCCGGAGCTACCTTGGAGCGTTCGGAAGCGGCCTTGAACAAGGTGCAAGCGGCTTTGTTGCCGTTGGAAGAGGTGGAGACGATCTCTACCTTGGCCGGCTATAGCTTGATGACCGAGACGGAGGGTGCCAGCTTCGGTATGGGTATGATTAACCTGACCCCTTGGGATCAACGGGAGCAGACGGCGGCGGAGTTGATGAGCGTGTATGCCGATCGTGTCGCCCATATCAAGGATGCGGACATCCAGTTCTTCCTGCCGCCTACGGTTCCGGGATTCGGTAACGCGAGCGGCTTCGAGCTTCGTCTGCAAGATAAGACCGCCGGTACGTTCGCCGAGCTGGATGAGGTTGCCAAGAACTTCGTGGCGAAGCTGAACGCTGATCCTCGCCTGACCGGGGTCACTTCCGGCTTCAACCCGAATTTCCCGCAATATCTGCTCCGGGTGGATTTGGCGAAGGCGGCTAAGCTAGGCATCAACGTGAACGAGTCCATGGAAACCTTGCAATCCTATGTAGGTAGCTTCTACTCCTCCAACTTCGTCCGTTTCGGCCAGATGTATAAGGTCATGTTGCAAGCGGCGCCGGAGTATCGTATGAATCCGGAGGATTTGTTCAGCCTGTATGCTAAGAATAAGGAGGGGAATATGGTGCCTTACTCCAACTTCATGACGATGGAGCGTGTGTATGGCCCGAGCCAGATTACCCGTTACAACCTGTTTACCTCGGCCATGATTACCGGCGAGGCCGCCCCGGGTGTCAGCTCGGGTGAGGCTTTGGCGGCTGTTGAGGAGATCGCTTCCGAGGTATTGCCCCGTGGTTATGATACCGAATGGTCCGGTGTGGCGAAGGAGGAGAAAGAGTCCGGTGGGCAAACGTTGGTAATTTTCGCTATTTGTTTGGCATTCGTCTATCTGTTGCTTGCCGCCCAATACGAGAGCTTATTGCTTCCGCTTCCGGTCATCCTGTCGCTTCCGGCGGGTGTGTTCGGCTCGTTCTTCTTGCTGTACGTGGTAGGTCTGGAGAATAACATCTATGCGCAGGTGGCGTTGGTGATGTTGATTGGTTTGCTGGGAAAGAATGCGATCTTGATTATCGAGGTGGCGAACCAGTGCCGTAAGGAAGGTATCAGCGTGATGGGAGCCGCTATTCAAGGGGCTACCAGTCGTTTGCGCCCGATCTTGATGACCTCCTTCGCTTTTATCAGTGGCTTGATCCCGTTGACGATCGCCTCGGGAGCCGGTGCCTTGGGTAACCGTTCTATCGGTACGGCGGCGGCCGGAGGTATGTTGATCGGTACGTTTGTCGGTATCTTCTTGATCCCGGGGCTTTACGTGATCTTCGAGTCGCTGGCTACTTATTTTAAAAAGAGAAAAGAGAAAGAGCAAATTAAAGAAGACGAGTATGTGTATTGATAAGATGAGATATATAATGATAGGCTGCGCCTTGGCTCTGATTGCTTTGGCCGGTTGTAAGACTCCCGAGCTATCGATGGACGAGCGGATCTCGCTTCCGGAATCCGGCGAGATGGGAATGAACGACACTACGTTCGTGAAACCGCTCTCGTGGGATGTCTTTTTCCAAGATACCTTATTGCGAGGCTATGTGGATGTGGCTTTACGCAATAACCATTCCTTCCAGCAGAGCATGGAGCGCATCGCCATGAGCCGTGCGGCCTTGCAGCGGGCGAAGGGGCTTTTGCTGCCGGACGTGAATTTGAACATCGGAGCCTCCGTGAACCGTTTCGGTGAATATACGATGGATGGTGTGGGGAATAGCGAGACGAACGTGCCTTCTTTGCCAAAAGATAAGCATATACCGGACCCTTACCGGGATTTCGGCTTGAGCTTGAGCTTTCAATGGGAAGCGGATATCTGGGGCAAACTGACCCGGAAGAAGCAGGCCGCCGCCGCTCGCTGGATGGCTTCCGTGGAGGCTACCCGTTTTGCCCAGTCGATGTTGATCTCCGATTTGGCGATTCAATATTATGAGTTGATCGGCTTGGACCGGCGTAAGGAGGTGTTGCGGAACGCGCTGGCCAGTGCCCGTCGTTCCCATGAGCTGACCCGCCAGTTGAAGAAGGAAGGGGCGGAGACGCAGTTGGCGGTCGATCAGTTTTATGCCCGTGTGCTGTCGATCGAGAGTAAGTTGCTGGAAAACGATCAGTTGATCGGTGAGAAGGAGCGAGCGATCGCCTGCCTGTTGGGTGTTTTCCCTTTCGAGATTCGCCGGATGGGATTCGATGAGTTGCGTAAGTTGCCGGTTCCCTTGTCGGAAGGGATTCCGGCGAACCTCTTGACGTTGCGTCCGGATGTACGTTCCGCCGAGATGGAGCTGATCGCCTCCAAGGCGGATGTGATAGCGGCGAAGGCAGCTTTCTATCCCTCGTTGGTGCTTGGCGCCAGTGGCGGTTTCAATGCGTTTGATGTGGGTAAGTGGTTTCATTCGCCGGCCTCTTTGGTGTACGACTTGGCGGCGGGTATCACGGCGCCTATCTTCCGCCGCAATGAGATCCGTTCGATGTGGAACGAGGCGAAGGCTTCCCAGCGTATCGCTTTATCCCAATACCACGAGACCGCTTTGAACGCTTACACCGAGGTGCTCGATCTCTATTGCGCCAGCCAGACCCAAACGGAGCGTATCCGCTTGAAAGAGAAAGAATCCCTTGCCCACCAACGTTCCGTGGTGAATGCTGGCGAGATGTTCCAATTAAGCTATACCGGTTTCTTGGAGGTTCTTTCCGCCGAGGAGCGTTATTTGGATAGCGAGCTGGAGCATATCGATATCGTCACCGATTTATGCCGGAAGAAGATATTGCTATACCGGGCGTTGGGAGGCGGTTGTTGATTTTTATCGTGACGCTATTGTTATTGTACTGCAACCCGCATTGCAGTGTTACTGCACGCCGGTTGCAGTAGCGCTGCACGTGTGTCGCGGTAATACTGCAAAACGGGGTGCAGTGAGTACTTGATATCGTATGCCTTCGGCTTCGTTGCGATAAATCTAAGGAAGATGTGTTCTTTTCTGAAAAGAAGTGCTTATCTTTGAGGCTTATTGTTATCTTATAGTCTAGACCATTATGAAATATCTGACTCTACTCGTGTTTTTAGGAATCTCGTTGTTGTGCGAAGCCCAGCAAGATTCGATCGTCCCTTTTGAGAAAGCTTATAAGCGTACCTATAATATCCGGAAAGTATCGGGAGTGAAACCTACGATTGACGGTAAGCTGGATGAGGACTTTTGGACGAAGCAAGGCGAATGGTCGGATCGTTTCGTACAGATTATCCCCTATGAGCGGGCGATCACCCAATCTCCGACCCGGGTGAAACTTTTCTATGATGATAAATATATCTATATAGGCGTGTATTGTAAGGACGCCGTGCCGGATAAGATGAACCGTTTTATCGGGAACCGGGATGATAATAGTCTGGGCGATTTGATCAGTGTCGCTTTCGATACCTACCATGATTATCGTGCGGCACCGGAATTCAATATCAATCTAGGAGGAAATAAGACGGATCTGGTCGTAACGGATAAGTTGAACGTCAACCTTAGCTGGAACGCCGTTTGGGAAGGACGAACGAATATCAACCGGGCGGATTCCAGTTGGACCGCCGAGCTGCGTATCCCGTTCAGCCAGTTGCGTTATAACCAGCGATCGGAGGATGGCGTTTGGGGCTTGCATGTACGCCGTATCATCCGTAGGAATAACGAGGTGCAAAATTGGAGCATGATCCCCTTGAAGAATAACGGACATGTCTTTTCGTTCGGAAACATGAGCGGCATGGACTCTGTTCCCAAGCCTCGTGGCATCGAGTTCTTGCCGTATGTAATGGGTAAATACAGGCAGGAACCCCGGATAGACGGCAGCCCTTATCAAAAAGGGTATAGCTGGGGAGGAAACGTGGGCTTGGACGCTAAGTTCGCCCTCTCGGATTATACGTTGGATATGACGATCAATCCGGATTACGGACAAGTGGAGTTGGACCCCTCCGTAATGAACCTTACGGCTTACGAGACGTTTTACGATGAGAAACGCCCCTTCTTCTTGGAAGGAAAACATATCTTGGATTTCGCGAACGGTAGCGATATGATGTTTTATACCCGTAGGATCGGCGCCTCTCCCTCTTATACGCCACGGGGTATAGACAATGTAGGCAGTTATGCCGAGACGAAAGAGAATGTGCCGATTATTGGTGCTTTGAAACTGACGGGTACGAATAAACGGGGCTTGACGATCGGAGTGATCGAGAGCGTAACGGCACGTTCCTCCTCCAAGGTTACCCGTAACGGGGTGGAGGATGTGGAAGTCGTGGAGCCTTTGACAAACTATACCGTGGCCCGTGTGCAAAAGAACTGGAAGGGGAATACCTTGCTGGGCGGTATGGTGACTTCGGTAAACCGTGCCTTGGATCAGCCTTATCTGGAGGATTTCATGGTGCGTAACGCTTTCACGGCGGGTATTGACTTTACCCAGTATTTCAAGAATCGCCTTTATTATATAGATGTAAAGGGAATGTTGAGTTCCTTGCATGGTAGCGCCGGGGCGATCACGGCTTTGCAGAATAGCGTGGCGCATTATTATCAAAGGGCTTCCTCCGCCGATTATCTGGGGGTGGATCCTACCCGTCGCTCCCTGACCGGAACGGGTGGTTATGTGAAAGTGGGACGGAAAGGAAACGCCAAATGGAACTTCTCGGAGACCTTTACTTGGTCGTCACCCGGTTTCGACTTGAATGATATGGGATATATGAAGGAGACAGATTATCTGATGAATGAGACGGAGATCATGTATCGGCAGACCGATATCTGGAAGATATTCCGGTACAACGCCTTTACCCTGTCCCAAAAGAATATGTGGAATTACGGCGGTACTCCTTTTAGCAACAACGCTTCTTTGCGTTGGCAAAGTATGACGATGAACCGGTATGAATGGGATGTCAAGGAAACCTTTGCTTGGAATTGGCTGGATAGCCGCTTGCTGCGAGGGGGACCGGATGTTCGCTTCGGTTCTTATTTCTTAACTTCCGCTAAGTTCAATACCGATAAGGCGAAACGAATGATGTTCATGCTCAAATACGAGGGCGATCATAATTTCGAGGGAAATCGCTTCAATACGATCTCGCCGAGCTTGACATTCCGCTTGGGAAACCATGTCTATTTGTCCGGTCAACTGGATTATGCGTGGAATACGGATGAGATGCAATATGTGGCTACGACGAGTCCGCTTAGCTCGAGTAGCTTGGCCCCTTATTATTATGTCATGGGCCACATGGATCAGAAGACCTATGGCCTCACGCTGAAATTACAAGTGAACGTGACCCCCGATATTTCCATTCAATTTTATGGTGCCCCGTTCACCTCCATCGCTAAATACGATGATTTTAAATTAGCGGCGGATACGAAGTCGCATACCTTTGAGAACCGTTTCCAACGTATTGATCCGGATCAATTGACTTATGCGGATGGAGTCTATACCATCGGGGAGGGAGCTGGGCAGATGCCTTTTAGGAACCCTGATTTTAGGTTTAACGAGTTTCGTTCCAACTTGGTAGCCCGCTGGGAATACTTGCCCGGTTCCACGCTTTATTTCGTATGGGAACACCGGATGTCTAACCGGGACAACTGGTACTCCTCCGGCTGGGGAAGTAATCTGGATCGTATGTGGGGACTCCCCGCTACAAATACGTTCATGATCAAAATGAATTATTGGTTCAATCTATAGTCTATTTGTAGTTCGGATTGAATTATTGAATGGATGTTGGCGGAACCTGATCGTGTTGTTTGTTTTTTATGATTTTTATTTATATTTGCGGTGAAAAGAAAAATGCTTCTCAATGCAAACAAGATTTTGAGGCAAGTTAACCTTGATGTTTAATGAATAAATCTTAAATTTTAGATATGGTGAGAGATGGATAGAACAGTGTGTGGGTAATCTCATTCAGATGAGATGTTTTTGAAAAGAATTTTTAGTATAATTCAAGTGTAAAAGAGACTTAAATCTAGTTTTATGAATAATAAATATTACTTAGCAACGGTGCTTTTAGCGTTAGGAGCGTTCTCTCCGTTGTATGGTGTACAAAATACCCCCCCCCATAATTATTCTGTAAATCAGAATGATATAAGATTGACGGGTACCGTTATTGATGAAGCCGGTATACCAGTGATTGGTGCAAACATTCTTGTAAAAGGTACGACAAACGGTACGATTACCGATATGGATGGTAAGTTTACGTTAATCAATGTTCCTGAAAACGCAATCTTGGTGGTTTCTTATATCGGATATCTAGACCGTGAGATTCCTGTGGCAGGGAAAAGTACGTTGGAAATCCGTTTGAAAGAGGATACGCAGAAGTTGGATGAGGTCGTTGTCGTAGGTTATGGCGTGCAGAAAAAAGTGAACATGACCGGGTCTATATCGAACGTGAAAGCGGATGATCTATCTGTGATCCCGAGTACAAACCTTTCAAACTCTTTGGCCGGACGTGCTCCGGGAGCTACGATCACGGGCAACTCTGGTTTGATGGGGGCTAAATCCGAGATTCGTATGCGTGGAGGATTCGGTGATCCTTTGTTCGTTATTGATGGGGTGATTCGCGATAAAGAGGCTTTCGACTTATTGGAACCTTATGAAATAGACCAAATGAGCTTCTTGAAAGATGCGGCTACCGCCTCAATCTATGGTTCCGCTGCTGGAAATGGTGTCGTGTTGGTAACGACTAAGGGAGGAACGAAAAACCAAAAACCGATATTTAATTACCAAGGTTCTTATGCGTTTAGTAAACCGACTCAGGAATTGTTTGCCGACCGTTGGGATGCGATTGATGATTTGGACTACCAGAATGCGGTAGCTCGTTTCCAAGGTACGCCGCTTCCTAATGGCGAGGAGGAGTATGCCTATTTCCGTGATAATAAGATCAACTATAACGTGAACGATTATATTTGGCAGAATCCCTGGAATACGAAACACTCCTTGAGCGTGAACGGTGGTACGGATAAGGTAAAGTATTATGTGATGGGATCGTTCTTGGCCGAGGAGGGATCGTATGTGTCGTTGGAGAATAAGAAATTCTCCTTACGTTCGAACCTTTCTGTCGATTTGACCAAGTATATAACCATGAATGTGAACTTGGATGCGAATCAATCGAACGATAAGCGTTTCTACTGGCCTTTCTCTGACGATGACGACCAATCGGTGTACGATTTATATCGTTGTACCTTCAACGCAATGAAGACAACGCCGTTTTACTCTTACTTAGACGGAACGCCCGCTAACACCATCACGGATTATCCGATCTATCAAGACTATGGCTCTTGGCAGGGATGGAATCCCGTGGATCAAGTGGTTGGAAACCGTTATTTGAAGACACGTCGGCGTAATTTGAACGGTATCGTTTCGTTCAATATCAACCTTGATTTCATAACGAAAGGTTTGAGCACGAAAGTGATGGCCTCTTATCTAGGCCACGATTACAACCGGAAGCGCTTTATGACCTTCCAGAAAAACTATAAATTCCAGCAAGCGGATCCGCAAGGCAATCGTTTTTTGCCGGCTCCATTGAATTTGAATGAATATAATACCTTCAACTTCTCGCAGAATTACGAGAATCTGGAGTATAAGACTAAACAATTGTGGACCGAGCAATTCAACTGGTTCGTGAATTATGCCAATACGTTCGGTAAGCATGATGTGGCAGCCATGGTGGTATTCGAGCAGGCATCTAATGGTGGCGAGGAGGTATCGGCCAAAGGTGAGTCTCCGCTTACGAATTTAGACCAGATGTTCAACTACTCATCCGATGCTTTGCGACGCTGGGGCGAGGCGAAGGAGAAGAACGGAGGGCGCCTTTCTTGGATCGGCCGTTTCAATTATACATTTGATCAGAAGTATATAGCAGAATTTTCTTTCCGTTACGATGGTAATACCCTTTTCCCAGACGGTAAGCGTTGGGGCTTCTTCCCCTCTGTATCTGCCGCATGGCGTATCAGCCAAGAGTCTTTCATGGAGCCGACATCTGATTGGTTGAGTAATTTGAAGATCCGTGCCTCTTATGGTACGACGGGTAATGATATGGATTTGAGCAAGGACCCGATTGACAAGGTGGATGCGTTCTCTTATTTGCAAAAGTATCAATTGGGTGAAAAATATATCTTTGGTAATAACTTGGCAAATACGATTGTGGCTGGAGCGACTCCGAACTATGCCTTGACATGGGCAACCTCAACTACTTATAATGGTGGTTTGGATTTTGGTTTCTTCAATAATCGTTTGTCTGGAACGTTCGATGCCTTTTATCGGAAAGAGGTAGATATCCTCGGACCGCGTACGGTGACACTCCCAAGCACGTACGGACAGGCTTTGGCTCCGGAAAACTATGCCGAGCGTTCTTGGCGAGGCGGTGAGTTGGCTCTGACTTGGATGGATAAGGCCGCGAATGGCGAGATTACTTACTCTGCCTACTTGAATCTGGGATTCGCTCGTGATCGTTGGGATGTATTGGATGAGGATGCCACTTATCGAGAAGGGGGTAACCTGCATGCGTTGTCAAAACAGGGTAAGGCTGAGGGAATCTTGACGGGCCTGATCGCCGATCACTTGCTGACGGATCCGGCAGAGGTGGAAGCCTTGAAGGCGAAAGGTTTCAAGCAATTTGGACGGGATCCTTATCTGGGTGGTATCTTGTATAAGGATACGAGAGGCGATGGCTACTCGGAGGGACCGGACGGACGTATTGATAGCAATGATGAGTATAATTTGTTGAGTGAGAATGGTACGCCACGTATCAATTATGGTTTTGGCGGTAGTATCAAGTGGAAGGGAATCACGCTGGATGTGCATTTTCAAGGGGTCGGAAAATATGATCGCTTCGTAGGTGGCGTAGATGGAGGTTTCTATCAACATGGTGGTACGATTCGTCCTTATTTCCCGATTTGGACGAGTGATAAGGTGTATGATCCGGAACTTAATCCGGATGGGGTTTATCCACGTATCACGGGCACGAGTTGGTATGAGTCTGGAGCGGGTAATACGAGTTACTGGATGCGCAATGGCGCTTATTTGCGTTTGAAGAATCTAAATATTGGTTACGATTTGCCTATGGCTATTCTTCGTCCGTTAGGAATCACGCATGCTCAGGTATTTGCGAATGCTACTAACTTGTTCTGTATTTCAGCTGTGACCGAGTTCTTGGATCCGGAACAAGAATATTATGATTCTTATCCTTTGATGAGAACGTTCTCTTTTGGTCTTAATTTCTCATTCTAAATATAATATAGGAAGATATGAAAATGATTCAATTTAAATACGCGATAATTAGTGCGGCCTTTCTGTTAGGTGGAATGACAACAGGCTGTGACACGTTGGATATCGACAACCTAGAGACCTACGATGAGTCTATGGTTTGGGGAGACCTTAACCTGGCTCAGGCGTACGTGAACAATCTGTATGAGGAGTGTTTTGAGGGCTGGAGTGTTTCTGCCGACCAAAATTCGGATCAAGTGACGGGCATTCCTTGGTATTTGGGTACGATCACGGAGACTGGGGATAGTTATAAAAAATGGGACTATACCAAGATCCGCCACATCAATGAGGCGATCTTTAAACTGGAGTCTAGCGTGATAGAGGATAAGAAAGCTGTGGATTTCATGTTGGGACAAGCCTATTTCATGCGTGCCTATATGTATTATTGGATGGTGTTGCATCATGGTGGCGTACCTTATTTGAAAGTGCCGCAAGATAAAGATAAGGATGATTTGTACGTGAAACGTAACTCTACGCCGGAATGTTTCCAGTTTATGATAGAGGATTTGGATCATGCGATTTCCTTGTTGCCTGCCAAAATAGCTGGTAGTTCCAGTGATTATGGGCGTATAGACCAGTGTTTTGCAAAGTCTTGGAAAGCAAAGACCTTGTTACTGAAAGCTTCTCCTCAGTTCAATCCGAAACGTATGTATGATAACGCATACTGGAAAGAGGCTTACGTGGCGGCTAAGGAGGCGTATGATTTTTGTGTGCAGAATGGCATCGCGTTGACAGAGAATCCGGCGGATATTTGGTTGCAAGAAAGAGGTCCGGAGGTTATCTTCCCGGTTATTTATTCAAATCCGAACCGTGTCGCTACTTGGGAGTATGGTACGCGTCCGGCTTCTGTGAGCCGTGATAAACCTTATCATAATCCTACTTGGGAATTCGTAAAGGATTTCCCGATGTTGGATGGTAAGCGTTACGACGATCCTACGGGCAAGTATTACGTAGGTGACGAGCAGGCTTTGCTGAAGGCTTTCTGGAAGAATCGCGATCCGCGTTTCAACAGGGCTTGTTTGTATAACGGACGCGAATGGCCGGTAGCTGGTAGATCTGCCGACAACCGTATGTATAACGCCTTGGGTGTGAGCAACGCAGACGATCAATATGGTGTCAATCCGAATGCGGGTGTCAATGCGGCCAACAATGATATTTTCTCTGGAATGTATAATTACAAAGTGTCTGATCTTTCCTTGACACAAGACAAGGTGATGACGTTCGATATTGATTATATCTTGATGCGCTTTGCCGAAGTGATGTTCATCTATGCGGAGGCCGCTAATGAGAACGGACATTCTGATGTAGCTATCGATTTGTTGAAACAGATCCGTAAGCGTGCGGGTATAGAGGCAGGGGCGGATGGTTTGTATGGCTTGAAGGTTGGTAGCCGTGAGGAGATCCGTCAGGCGATTTTGGATGAACGTCATATCGAGCTGTGCTATGAGGGACATCGTTTCTGGGACTTGCGCCGTACGCGTAATATGATGATGTTGGCCGGTTGGACGAAACATGGTATCGAGGCGATCGCAGTCAACCCGGATGGCTCGGATATGGACTTGAACGTCGCTCGCGACCGGATCGCCAAGAATGAGTTGACTACCGGTGATTTTCGCTACGTAATCCATCAAGTTCCTTATACGGAGGCAGCTGAGCGCCAGTTCGTGATCGAGGAAAGCTTCTATTTCTTCCCGATCAAGAAAACTTACTTGGACGAGAACCCGAATTTGGAGCAGAATAATAATTGGGGAGGTACGTTCAATCCGACTATGGAACAATAATTGATTGATTCTTAGATTGAATAATAAGGAATATGAACATTAGGAAATATATATGGGCGTACGTGGTGGCTATGGCCTTGATTTGTCCGGGCGTGAAGGCGCAGGAACAGATCACGATCGGTGTCATCCAATATGATGTACGCGATATAGATAAGAGTTTCAAAGCCCTGCATGAGCAGGGCTTTGGTTCTTGTGAGTTAAATTATAGTGAAAAAAGATTCACGAAGGAATTGGCGGAGCAGGTGAAGGCCGCTTCCGAGAAGCACCGGATCCGGGTAACTACGTTGGTTGGTGTGCCGGGAAGTAAAAGTACGTGGAATTTTCGTCAAGGACCGGCTACGATCGGCCTGGTACCTATCGATGAGCGTTTCGAGAAGTTGGACTTATACCGTAAAATGATCGATTTTTGTGTACAGGCTGGTATTCCGGCTATGCACTCGCATTTTGGATTTATTCCAGAGGATCCGTCTTCGGCGCAGTATAAGGATTTCATTGAGGTGATGCGTGGCTTGGCTACTTATGCGAAGGAGCGTAATGTCTTGATTTATTTCGAGACTGGGCAGGAGACACCAATCACTTTGATTCGTGCGATCCGGGATATCGGTACGGGTAATTTGTTTATCAATTGTGATTTGGCGAATTTACTAATGTATGGCAAGTCGAACTCCCTGGATGCGGTCAAGTTGTTTGGTAACTTGATTAAAGAGTTCCATGCGAAGGATGGCAAGTATCCGGATCCTAACAATCCGTATGAGCTGGGCCATGAGGTACCGATCCCTACGGGCGATGTAGATTTTCCCGCAGTGATTGCCGAGTTGAAAAAACAAGGATTCAAGGGTGCGATAACAATTGAATGTGAGCTGAATGGTACCCGCCATGATTATGTGATCCAAACTCGTAAATATTTGCAAGAGTTGCTGGATCGATAGGCCGCTTAATCACGATTGTAAGCGGTGTTGAATGCCCATTGTAAGTGCTTTATAATGCCCATTATAAAGAGCCTGCAATGGGCATTGTCGTATTTGTAAGAATTATCGACAGGAGTTGTTATTTTATTAGAGGGAAAAAATTATCTTTGCGTGTATACTGTCTAATTGTTAAAATAGAGGATAATGGAAGAGAAGAAAAGATTGACTCGTTCGAATAATAAGATGATAGGGGGTGTTTGTGCCGGTCTTGCGGAATACTTGGATATCGATCCGACGATCGTACGGATCGTATGGGTATTGATGGTTCTTTTCGCCGGATTCGGTATACTGCTCTACATTATATTATGGTTAATAATGCCTAAACAACAGATCGGATAAAGAATGAATTTTGAAATATCGTCTTCGTTCAGTCCCACGGGTGACCAACCCGAGGCGATTGCGGCGTTGTCGGAAGGGATCAAGAGTGGTGTCCCTTTCCAAACTCTTTTGGGTGTTACCGGTTCCGGTAAGACGTTTACGATCGCTAACGTGATAAAGGAAGTTCAGAGACCAACCTTGATACTCAGTCATAATAAGACGCTTGCCGCTCAGTTGTACAGTGAGTTTAAAGCGTTTTTCCCCAATAACGCGGTAGAGTACTTTGTCTCTTATTATGATTATTACCAACCGGAGGCCTATCTACCTTCTACCGATACCTATATAGAGAAAGACTTGGCGATCAATGAGGAGATCGATAAGCTGCGTTTGAGGGCTACGGCTTCCTTATTGTCGGGTCGTAAGGACGTGATCGTGGTCTCATCCGTATCCTGCTTGTATGGTATGGCGGATCCTACGGCTTTCGCCGAGAAAGTGACGCATCTGGAACGGGGTATGCGTATCGACCGGGATAAGTTGTTGCGCCGGTTTGTAGACGCCCTGTACGTGAATAATAAGCTGGAGTTCAAAAGCGGCTGTTTCCGTGTGAATGGCGATACGGTGGATATCTTCCCGGCGATCGAGACCTTCGACGGCATGGCGTACCGTATTGAGTTCTGGGATGATGAGATAGACCGCATCTCCTCTTTCAATCCGTTGACAGGCGAGGAGTATGATGAGCAGGATGAGTTGAATATTTATCCTACTAATTTATTCGTGACCACCCAAGATCGTATCAATATGGCGATTGGCCAGATCGATGTGGATTTGGGTACGCAGGTGAATCTCTTGAAGGAGATCGGTAAGCCCTTTGAGGCGAAACGCCTGTATGAACGTGTCACTTTTGATCTGGAAATGATCCGGGAGCTAGGGCATTGCTCGGGTATCGAGAACTATTCCCGCTATTTCGACGGACGTGCGGCGGGAGATCGTCCTTTCTGCTTGTTGGATTATTTCCCGAAAGACTTCATGCTTGTCGTAGACGAGAGCCATGTGACGATCCCGCAGATTCGTGCGATGTATGGCGGGGATTATGCCCGGAAGAAAAACTTGGTGGAGTATGGTTTCCGTTTGCCCTCGGCGATGGATAACCGTCCGCTTACCTTCGATGAGTTCGAGTCGTTGACGCCTCTAGGTATTTATGTGAGCGCTACTCCCGCCGATTACGAGTTGATAAAGAGCGAGGGAGTGGTGGTGGAGCAGGTGATACGTCCGACAGGCCTGCTGGACCCGATTATCGATGTTCGCCCTTCATTAAACCAAATCGATGACTTGATGGAGGAGATCACGCAACGCTCGGCGAAAAACGAGCGGGTCTTGGTGACTACCTTGACCAAGCGTATGGCGGAAGAGCTGACTACGTATATGACCCGCATGGGGGTACGATGTAACTATATACATAGCGATGTAGATACCTTGGAGCGGGTACAGATTATGGACGACCTGCGGAATGGCCTGTTTGACGTGCTGATCGGTGTCAACCTGCTACGTGAGGGGCTGGACTTACCGGAAGTCTCGTTGGTCGCTATCTTGGATGCGGATAAGGAAGGCTTTTTGCGTTCCCACCGATCCTTGACACAGACAGCCGGACGTGCCGCCCGAAACGTGAACGGAAAGGTTATCTTCTATGCCGATAAGATCACGGCGAGTATGCGACAGACCATGGACGAGACCAATCGCCGGCGGGAGAAACAGATGGCTTATAACGAGGCGCATGGCATTACTCCGAAGCAAGTCATGAAAAACAGTGTATCCATGCTTGCCGAGAAACAACAAACGGCGGAGCCTTACGCTTATATAGAGCCGGAACCAAGCTTGGTAGCGGACCCGGTCGTGCAATACATGAACCGTACGCAGCTTGAGAAGGCGATCGAGCGGACTCGCAAACAGATGACAGAGGCGGCGAAGAAACTGGATTTCATCGAGGCTGCCCAATTCCGTGACGAGCTGGTGAAATTGGAGGATTTACTGAAAACGAAAAAGGATTAGCTTATGAGAAGGGGAATGCTACTGCTCGGTTTTTGGATGTGTGTATGTATGGTGTTTTTAGTGAACGCCCAAGAGCATACATCCCGTAAGTTGTATTGTACGGATGGGGATCGTGCTATTTTCGATCGGTATTGTACTCAGATGGAGCCTAAGAAGTCGTTACCCCTAGACGAGCTAATGATCCATACCGCCCTTTTCTTCCGGGGGACTCCTTATGTCGCCTCTACCTTGGAAAAGGAGCCGGAGGGCTTGGTGGTCAATCTGCGGGAACTGGATTGTACCACATTCGCAGAGACCGTATTGGCTTTATCCCGCACCCTGTGGGAAGAAAATCCTACCTTTGAGAACTTCTGTGAGAATTTACAGCAGCTCCGGTACAGAGACGGCACAATCCATGATTACACGGATCGTTTGCATTATATGACCGACTGGTTCTATGAGAACGAGCGAAAAGGAATCGTGAAAGATATGGGGAGGGAAATCGGTGGTGCCTCCCTACCTTTGGATTTATCTTTTATCTCTACGCATCCGGATAGCTATAAGCAACTGAAGAACCATCCGGAAAGAGTTCGAAGGATGGCCGATAAGGAAAAGGAGATAAACCTACGTCCTCATTATTATGTACCTAAACAGGAGATCGAGAAATGTTCGTCCGGAATCAAGAATGGCGATATCCTCTGTTTTGTTACTTCTATCAAGGGGCTGGACGTGACGCATGTCGGGATCGCCTATTGGAAGGATGGACAACTGACATTTATCCATGCCTCTTCTTCCGCTAAAAAGGTAATCATCCAAGCATCCTCCTTACGAGATTACGCCGAGGGGATAAAGAGCTGTAAAGGGGTATTGGTAGCCCGCCCGCTATCCATTCATTGAAATAACTCAAAGGCAAACTTGAATCCCATGCTTTGGTAATGCCAGCGATCGAATCCGGCGAATATCCCGATATTAAAGATATGGTTCCCGATCCCGTATCCGACTTCCGTATAGCTAGGCAAGACCGGTGTCCATAGCTGGCTCCAATAAAAACGTTCGGAGAGGATATAGCGTGAGGCCGTTTGCATGAACTTTTTCGTGGAGTTGATGCGGAGAACCTTAAATAAGATAAAAGGGCTTTCATACATGAAATGTGCTTGTATATACTTATCGGAGGCATTGAACCACTCGCCTTTCAGCAGATTGAAGACTCCGCCGATCTGATCATCCCATGTATCGGGGAAATTCCTGCGGGTGAAATACCTAAAGTCCGCGAAATAGGTAGACTTCTGTTGCGTATAAAGACCGGCGCTGATATGATAGTTCAATCGTCTGCATAGGCCAAGCATAAGGCTTTGATGCACGTCCGCCTCTATACGTCCGTAATCTCCCGAGCTTTTCCCGACTCCGGGGATACCTCTCGCTATTTCGATTGATATCGTGGGATAATACGAATAGACATACTCCTTCCGGTATCCGTCCATGCGATAATATTGGCGGGGGGTATAGGAGAAACCGAGCGTGGGCGTAAAGTCATTATAATTTTGGCTAAGTATTTCCTCTACATCATCCCCGGGATCAATCGCCACTTTCTTTTTAGAGGGGATACGGCGATGGTAAGAGATGCCTGTTGTTAATTGAAACCCATTGAATAACTCAATGGAGTTTTTTATTTCCGCATAGTAGTGTTTGAAATACTCAAGGTTTAAATCATCAAAATTGAAGGTGGAATCCTTTAGTTCCTCATTGATCTTTTGGGTGATCTCGGAGGAATAGCTTTCATTACTGTTTCCTACTTCTACCGATAAAATTCCCCGTTTCTGCGGCGAGTATTCCCAATCGCCTCCAACCTTGAAAAATATCTGCTTGCGCTTGAATACGTAACCTATCTCCGGACGAAAACGAATTTGCTTGTCACGGGTAAATGTCTTGCTGATACGGAATCGCTGTTTGTAAGTGATGCCGTTACGGGCGGAATAACCCAATTGGAATGGATTCAGAAGCCCGGAATATTTAATACGGGTCGTTTTATAATCCATATTGACCGTATTCGTTAACTGCTCCGTTAGTTTAACGTACTTCTGGAGATCATCGGCCGTATCGATTTTATTTATATTCTGCTCTTGGGCTTTATTGTATAAGTGGGCTTCATCCGGACTCAAGGGATTGTCACGATGGATATTCCAATACGTGGAATCCCTGATAATAGGAACCGTATCGGACGAGAGCTTGTAATAATTGGTCAGGTCCAAGGATTTCCATTTATGGCTTTCGTTGTCCTCCTCCACCCATTCCACTTCCTGATACTTAAAGGAAGAATGGTAGGTGGTTGCCACTGCGTTTCCCAATACCCTGTATCGGAGGAATAGATCCGCCTTCTCGGGCAGGATGAACCGCCTGAAATCCCGTCCGTAGCTCATGACTAGGTTGAATTCGGCGAAAGAGTAACGACCGTTCATATCGATCTTATCGATCGTCCATGACTGGTCGATGATATATAGATCCCCGCATACCAATTTCTGGCTCCATTGCTTCGGCAGGAAACGGATTTTGTAAATCGTCAAGCCGTTGATAGTCTCCAGCCCTTCCAAGTTGAACGTATAAAACTTAAAAGCGTTGCTGGCTATCGGCATGAAGATGGCATCATCGTAAGCGGTGGGGGAATATACGTTCAAATTCAAGAAAGCCAAGGCCTCCTGTTGCTTTTTCCCGTTGGGTATGCTGTTTCCGTTGACCGCCTTTAGATCATGGAGATAGTTCTGCGGAGCGTTAAATTTAGATTGGCTGACCATCTCAAAAAGCATATCCTTATTTTTTCGGTCGATAGGGAAGATATGGTGGGCGAGACGTATTAACATATTTTGTTTTAAAATTTCTGTACGTCCTTTGATATAGATCTCAGCCTCATATTTCGATACCGTATTTTGGTATTGGGTTGCCTTTTCGATAACAAGGTGCATGATCGAGTCCGCCCGTTCTCTCGTTTCTCGATTCCCCTTGCCAAAAGACAGGATCTTATCACTATAAGTATCAGTGCTCTTTGCGAAAATACTTATAGAGATTAAAATCAAGGTAAGTATCGAATATAACTTTTTCAACGATTTTACATTCTTTCCAGACAAACATAATGAATAAATTTCAGTTTAGACGTGAAAGAAAGTAAAATGTTACAATATGGTGTAATTAATCGTACAAAAGTTTTTATTTTATCAAAAGAAAAATCGTATATTTGTGCTTCATAAGTATGTTATATAGCAGTCGTGGTTAAACAGCAAAAAGAAGAGGTCGATTTATCGGCCAGTTTATCAGAGGTGTGGAGGGTTCTGACCGATAAGGAACGTGAGATCCTCCGTAGTAATTCGACGATCCAGCATTTCAAACGTAACGAGTTGATTTATTGCGAGGGCGACGAACCAAAGGACATGATGTGCTTGTTAAAGGGTAAAGTGAAGATTTACAAGGATGGAGTAGGTGGCAGAAGCCAGATTATCCGAATGATTAAGCCTGTGCAGTATTTTGGTTACCGGGCTAGTTTCGCTCAAGAAGATTACTTGACGAACGCTTCCGCATTCGAGGCTTCTACGGTTTGCATGATTCCTATGACAGTGGTTACGGGCCTTTTAATGAGTAATCCGAATTTGGCTATGTTTTTCATCCGACAATTATCCATTGATCTCGGTATCTCGGATGAACGTACGGTTAACCTTACGCAAAAACATATTCGTGGGCGATTAGCTGAATCTTTGTTATTCCTGAAAGATAGTTACGGACTGGAAGAAGACGGTGCTACGTTAAGCATCTATTTGGCTCGTGAAGATCTGGCAAATCTATCTAATATGACTACATCGAATGCTATTCGCACGTTGTCTACCTTTGTGGCGGAACGTATCATTGCTTTAGACGGTAGAAAGATTAAGTTGATAGATGAAGATCGGTTGAAGAAAATCAGCAAGATGGGATAATTAGATTATTGATCGTAAAAATAAGAAATAAAGGGGCCTTTTTAGTAAGGGCCCCTTATTTTTTATAGGATCGCTTGGCGTAAACGTACCAAACGTGTCAAAAGATCTTCTAATAAATCCAGTCTGAGCATATTGGCCCCGTCGGATTTGGCTTGGCTTGGCTCCGGGTGGGTCTCTATAAACAGGCCGTCCGTGCCTATGGCTATAGCGGCTTTCGCTATCGTCTCGATAAGGGCGGGCAATCCACCGGTCACGCCGGAGGTTTGGTTCGGCTGTTGCAAGGAATGGGTTACATCCATAATGACTGGGAAACCGAATGTTTGCATTTGCGGGATACCCCGGAAATCGACAACAAGGTCGGTATAGCCGAATGTCGTTCCCCGCTCGGTGATCATGACATTATCATTTCCTGCGTCCACTACCTTTTGTACGGCGAATTGCATGGCACCCGGCGAAAGGAACTGTCCTTTCTTTATATTGACGATCTTCCCGGTCTCGGCCGCCGCTACCAATAAATCCGTTTGGCGGCATAGGAAAGCCGGGATTTGAAGGACATCGACATATTCGGCGGCCATGGCAGCTTCCGTTGTCTCATGGATGTCGGTAACGGTGGGAATATCGAACGTCTCGCTCACCTTCCGTAAGATCTTTAACGCCTTCTCATCCCCGATGCCCGTGAAAGAATCCAGACGGGAGCGATTCGCTTTCCGATAGGAGCCTTTGAATACATAGGGTATATGCAGTCTTTCCGTGATACCCACTATTTTCTCGGCGATACGTAACGCCATATCTTCCCCCTCGATTACGCAAGGACCTGCCATCAAGAAGAAGTTCTCGCTTTTATTTAGATCGTTTATTGTTATCATAGCTGATTATTTAGAATTCGCATTGTTGTCGCTATTTTTTCTTCGGTCGGTAGAGTGGCGTCTATCCAATGAATCTCGCAACCCCGGCGCTCCATGCCCCGGAACCAAGTCATTTGCCTCTTGGCGAATTGATGGATCGCTATCTCGAGTTGCGAGACCATCTCCTCAAAAGAAAGCTCCCCGATAATATATAAAGTAAGAAACTTATATTCCAATCCGTAATAGATCAAGTCCTCCGGTTTAACACCCGTAGCCAAGATCGTACGAACCTCATCCACCATTCCTTCGTCTAACCGGGTCCGCAAGCGTCTGGATATTTTTTCCCTACGTAATTCCCGGTCGATGTGGATACCGATGATCAGGCTGTTGATCGGATTATATTCATTTACGTCTGGTGCCTGAGTCTTATAATACTCCTCGATCTCGATCGCACGGATAGCCCGCTGGGCGGTGTCCACGTCCGTCTTATTATGTAATATCTTATAAGAGGCGAGGATGGTTTCCAGCTCCTCCAAGGTTTTATTCCTCAAGGATTCCCTTAGCTCAGGATTTTGAGGCACGTCTAATAGCTTATATCCTTTTAATACGGCCTCTATGTACATCCCGGTTCCTCCGCATAAGATCGGGAGTTTACCCCTCCGCTTCATATCCTCATAGACCCGGAAAAAGTCATGCTGATACTCAAATACGTTATATTTATAGCCGGGCTCGCAGATATCGATCAAGTGATAGGGGATTTGTTTTCCATTCACGTTGTAATCGGCCAAATCCTTACCCGTCCCGATATCCATGGAACAATAGATCTGCCGGGAATCAGCGCTGATGATCTCCGTATCCAACTGGGCGGCGAGAGCGGCGGCGAAGGTCGTCTTTCCAGAAGCCGTAGGCCCTAGAATCGTGATAAGTTCATATGATTTCATGATACAAACGTACGAAAAAAAAGGCCATCCTCAAAGAGGATAGCCTTTTCTATGTAGAGTGGTAATAAATTACTTACCAGCGATAACGCGAGCCATCTCACAAACTTTGTTTGAATAACCCCACTCGTTGTCGTACCAAGATACGATCTTAGCGAAGTTAGAATCCAAAGAGATACCAGCTTTAGCGTCGAAGATAGAAGTGTTAGCACAGCCACGGAAGTCAGTTGAAACAACTGCGTCTTCAGTATAACCAAGAACACCTTTCAATTCGCCTTCAGAAGCTTCCTTCATTGCAGCGCAGATGTCAGCCATAGAAGCCTCTTTCTCAAGAACTACTGTCAAGTCAACAACAGAAACATCAGAAGTCGGTACACGGAAAGCCATACCTGTCAATTTGCCGTTCAATACAGGTAATACTTTACCTACAGCCTTAGCGGCACCCGTTGAAGAAGGGATGATGTTCTCAAGGATACCACGACCACCTCTCCAGTCTTTCTTAGAAGGACCGTCTACAGTCTTCTGAGTAGCTGTAGCAGCGTGAACTGTCGTCATCAAACCTTTAACGATACCGAACTTGTCGTTCAAAACCTTAGCGATAGGAGCCAAGCAGTTTGTAGTACAAGAAGCGTTAGAGATAATGTCTTGACCTGCGTAAGTTGTATGGTTAACACCGTAAACGAACATAGGAGTAGCGTCCTTAGAAGGAGCAGACATGATAACTTTCTTAGCGCCAGCTTGGATGTGCTTGCGAGCTGTCTCGTCTGTCAAGAAGAAACCAGTAGACTCAACAACAACGTCAGCGTCAACCTCGTTCCATTTCAAGTTAGCAGGATCCATCTCAGCAGTTAAACGGATCTTGTTACCGTTTACAACCAAAGCGCCGTCTTCTACAGCTACTTCGCCGTCGAAACGACCGTGTACTGAGTCATATTTCAACATGTATGCCAAGTAATCAGCATCCAAAAGGTCGTTGATACCTACAACTTGAATGTCGTTGCCAAAGTTAGCAACTGCAGCACGGAACACCATACGTCCGATACGGCCAAAACCGTTAATACCTAGTTTGATCATTGTAATAAAACTTTTTATGGGTTTATTAATAATAAGTCTTTATTTTTATCTCTTATCCATCGCAAGGAGTAGATATTCATTTTATCCTTGCTTTAACGACTGCAAATGTAGTCATGTTTTTTGTATTGAGCCTTATAATATAGCGAGAAAAAAACTGCCCTCTAACATAAATTAATTGTTGGAGGTTATTTCTTTTTCTTGAATAAGAGATTTGAGAACCATTTTTTCGCTTTTTTGATTCCCCACGTCATAATAAATGGTTGAGCGAGATCCCAAGCGATGGGAATCATGCCTTTCGCTATGGATAAATAGTCTGAGATCCCTAAAGCGATGGAGGGTTGTCCGGCTGTTACGGGAGCTGTGTTCTTGTCGTTTGTTTTTGTCGTTGACTTATTGCTAGGGAAAAGGAGAGACGATAGTCCGGATAACAACAAACTTCCGGCGTTCTCCTGTATATAAGAGAAATCCTCATTCAATTTCTGTTCCTGCCGCTTACATTGTCTCTGTATGCGTTCTTTGTCAGAAATCAGTTTCTCCAGTGGGGTTTGCTGGTTGTTCATCGTTTGTCGCGTTATTTTTATCGTCATTCGCCGTCATGGCGGCTATTACCTCATTTAATACTTTTGTGCTGATCCTGTCCCTATTCATTATTATAATGCCGATAAGTAGCAGGTACAAGACCGCCACGATACCGAATCCGAACCCGGAGGAGCCGAGCCAATCCCCTAGGAAGAAGCCCAAGGCCAAGAATATGAACAAGATGGCGAAGAACGCCAAGAACAATAATATCAAGCCATATGAGAGAACGGCTATGACTTTACCCGTTCTCTCATATGTACTCAACTTTAGGAGCTCAAGTTTTAACTCCACATAAGCCGATACATCTTCTTTCAGCTCACGGAAGACTGTTCCTGAATCTTTCTCCATACAAAGCTTATTCAGCTACGATTTCTTCTGTTGCCTGTACTACTTCTTGCTTTCCTTCTTTATATTTGGCAAGAGCGGAGTTAAAACCTTCTTTTACTTTTCCGACAACACCGTTCAATTCTTCCAGTAATTGTTCTCTCTTATCTGTCGCTGCCAAATAACCTACAGCGGCACCAACAGCCGCGCCTACTACAAGGCCAAGTAATAATTTTGAATCTACGCTTTTCATAACTTTTTCTTTTTAGAAGTTTCCACTAAGATAACGTATTTATTTGGATTAAGGTTTATCCTTGTCTTAACTTTTGCTGTTAAAAAAAGTTATCCTTTTAAGACCTTCACGGCAACCCAGTTATTTCTTTCGTTATAAGAATCCAATTTCAGCCCGTTCTTCTGACATTCTGCTTCTATCGCCGGGATATCTTCTACATAAAAGCCGCTCATAAATAGGATGCTTCCCGGTTTCATACTGTTTGTATATTGATAAATGTCATTCAGGAGGATGTTCCGGTTGATATTGGCGAAGACGATGTCGAATAGTCCGAATTCCTTGATTTTCTCGGCGCCGCCCAAGGCAACTTGTATGTCTTCGGTATGATTCAGGCGGATATTCTCTAGGGCGTTGTTATAAGCCCATTCGTCGATGTCGATGGCCGCTACCCGTTTCGCCCCTTTCAGCCGGGCCAAGATGGCCAGCACGGCTGTGCCGCATCCCATATCCAGTAGCTCCTTGCCCGCTAGGTCCAGCTTCAGCATCTCGCTTATCATCAAATAAGTCGTTTCGTGATTGCCGGTGCCGAAAGCCATTTTCGGGTCTATTATTATATTATATGTATAGCCGGGCTCCGCCTCGTGGAAGGAGGCACGGATGATGCATTCGCTTCCGATCCGGATCGGTTTGAAATAATTCTTCTCCCATTCCTCATTCCAGTCCTTGCTTTCTACCCATTTGGAGGTGTAATCGATCCGGGTATTCTCTAGCGGAAAGTCGGCCAGTTTATCATCCAATGTCTTTTTGTCGTATAAAGCCTCGGATATATATCCCAGCAACCCCTTCTCGCTTTCCGTAAAGCTCTCAAAACCGATTTCCCCCAACTCGGCGGCCAGCACGTCATTGATAATCTCTTTCTCGATGGGAGAGGTGTATGTGAAACTAAGTTCGTAGTAGTTCATGTCGTATCTTTTTTATGATAAATGTTCCTTTAAAAAAACAACTAAATTATTTAGCGTATCCGCATCAAGGTCCCAATGGTCTTTATTCCTATATTCCCTATTAGGTTCCTTTATTTTTTCCTTCTGTGTTTTAGAGGTCCCTAATAATACCTCCAGATAGGCATATATCTTTGTCTTTTTCGCAGGAAGTGTAAGAGGGGTATCTTCTCTCCAAGGCAATACTACCTGTTTCAATGCTTCCTCATAGCTGGTCCAACAATCCATGACAGGTTGATTTTCTGGATTGATTATCTTTTCTAACAAATCTTCCAATTCTCCTGTATCTTTATTGTTTGGAAATAGGAATAACTCGAAATCCACATGACAGCGTTCTTTCCACAAGATTAATTTCTTCTTCCTGTCTTCAAAATCAGCATCAGCATCAAAGATTACAAGGTTAACACCGCCATCTGCCGAAGTTCTGTTCATCTGATTCACATAAACTTCTTCTGTTTTAGGAGAAACGAGACAATTCCAACCGGATGTTTTGATAATATTACCCTGATCGATAGAAGTCTTAAATAAAAATTCCAATAGCTGTGAAATAAATCGCTTATCGGCGTCTCCTTCAACGAAAATCTTAAAAAGTTCTTTCATCGCCTGATTTCTATTTCATTGTCAATCGCCTCTTTCAATCCTTCAAAGGAATATCTGTAAGCTTGAAAACCAGCCTGCTTAGTCTTTGCGATATTGTAAACATTGGCAAGCTCACGAAGGCTTTCGTCATCTTGCATGACAGCCTCAAGACTTTGCAGGCACTCCAAGTTATGTGTAGTTACAAACAGCTGTATATTATGCTTTTCTATGAATTTCAGCAAAACCCTCCACATCAGTTTGTGGGTGGTATAATGAAGGCCGTTGTCGAATTCGTCAATCATGACAATGTGGTAATCCTCGCTGGCGATAGTGGCCATGATATTAATCATGCGCCTTACTCCATCGCCTGCCATGCTGATGGGCAGAAGTTCATGCAATCCTTTCATGGCAAGATATAATCCATCCGGTAAAGCTTCTATGGATTCTATATCCGGATCAAACTCTTTCAAAGCATCAATGACAACCTGCTTCTTGTTCCTTTTTACCAATGTCGCAAAATTACTGGATGCGTTGTTGTCATTTTTGTCCACAGGAATGAACAAGCAATTCAAATCCTCCTTATAAGTGGCATCTAGCGTTTGTTGCAGGGTTCCGTCCACACCGATGAATAAGGCAGTATGATACGAGAAGTCATCTTTTTCCTGCACATCAAAATCAAAATTCAATTGTTTGACAGTTGATTTTAAAGAGATGTCACTGGAAGAGGCTTCGGTTGTATTTCGAAAAAAGGGAGAGAAAGTGAGTCTTCGTACAGAAGTTCCGGTTTTTGCCTTTAACAGAGGCTGATTGTTAAAATCAATATTATGAAACAGGTATTTCAAGCTGTCCATATCGGAATTGGTCTGTGTTCTCCAGTAATTTACCCGCATGGGCATTATCGGATTGGCCATACCTACCAACATGAAAACGGCTTCCAATATAGTACTCTTACCTGCATTATTGGCGCCAACAAATACATTCAATCCAGACAATCGGTCTATTTTTATAGAATCGAAGCCCCTGAAGTTGGAAATTTCTATTTCGTTGAATTTTTTATCCATTAATAGTTGATTTTAGCCAGTACTTACTTTCCAAACTGCGTATATATCTACAAATATAGTTACATTTTATGGAAAACAATACAATACGTCTTCAAAATAATTGATATTCTTTCTCCGCGTCGAAGCAGGGGCAAGCCTTGCGAATGTTGGTGCTGAGTTGATAATGTCCTAAGATACGTGCCGACGGGTAATCACGGCGTAGCTGCCGCAAGAGATCGAGCAGGGTACAACGCTGGGCGTAGGTGCGGGTATCAGCGGGAAGACCTCGCTCATCCAATCCGCCCTCGTAGCAAATACCCAGACTGTGATCGTTCCAGCCCGAGGCGTGTGCCCCGATCTGGTTCTCCGGCCGGCAGCGGTGCAGCTCGCCATCCCGGGTGATATAGTAATGATAGCCGATGTCGGCGAACCCACGATCCTTGTGTGCGCTCCGAAGCGCTTCCACTGGAAAATCCCGGTCGTAGCGGGTTGCGCTGCAATGAATTACAAGGAGGCGAACCTCCCTGTAATTCTGGTAAAAGCAATATTGTTTCATTTTTATTCTTTTTTTAGTTTGTGTGTTACTTTTCTCTTGAAAGAAAAGTAACCAAAAGTTCAAGGCTGACGCGGACGGGCTACTCGTCGGCCTTCGCTCGCTGTCGCGTCCCAACTCGCTTCGCTCAAACAGGGACGCTCCTGTCGCTCACTTCGGCCGCCTCGCTTTACGCCCGCCCGCTAAGGCCGGATGGAGAGCCGTTCCCGGCTCTTTGAGGAGAGGCCGGCCCCTTGAGAAAGACTGTCCTTCTGGTAGAGGGTGTCCTCTTTTGGGGAGGTTGTCTTCTTTAGGGAGTGGGAACGGGTGGGGGAGGCTTGCTAAAACAATTGGCAAGCTTGCAGGCCGAAGGCCCCTGCGATGGCGGTAGCAATAGCGATGATCACTTTGAGAATGGTACTCCAAACAGACTTCTTCATGATAATTAATAATTAATAGTGAACAATGAATAATGAATAATGATATCCCGGCTGATATAAGAGGAAAGCGACGCTTTCCTTCGGACGGCCTCAGCGGACGGGCGTCAAGCGAAGAGACCGTAGCGAGCGCCCGGAGCATCCCTGTTTGAGCGAAGCGAGTTGGGATGCGACAGCGAGCGTAGGTCTCGAAGTAGCCCGTCAGCGTCAGCCTTGACCTTTTGGTTACTTTTGGGTCAAGCCAAAAGTGACATACCGATTGGGTACAAGCCAAAAGTGACACGCTAGATCTCGTCAGGCGATTCCGAATCGTCCCCTCCGGAAGCGGGCTTCTTGCTGATATCGACAGAGGTTTCCCCGGCCTTCTCCGCACGAAGCACGGCTTGCTGAGCCTTGCGACTGGCCACCGGCTGGAACTCCAGTCCGGCGAAGATGTTCTTCAGGTCCTCACCCGGTATATACTGGATGTTGACACCGGTGATGTTTGTAGATGTGAATTTCTCAAGACTCTCCGCCCCCTCGTTGAGTATCTGTAGACGGAATTTGCCTAAATCGCCGAAATCCACCTGCTTTCCCTCTTGGAGGGCATCAAGCAGGTTCTCGACGGTGGAGATCAATACCGCTACCACGTCCGCACGGCTGACGGTGGTTTGCATGGATACCCGGCGACTCAGTTGCTTGAGCGACAGCTCTCCATTGACCTGTGCCGTGGCGTATGCTTTCGCCGGCTCGTCTTTCTTCAAGGGGTTGGGCCGAAGGGCCACACTGTAATTTAATGCCATAGTTTTGATAATTAAAAATTGATAATTGATAATTGAAAATGGGATCGATCTGTTTTCGATTACGAATGTACGACTTCCGGTTTCCTCCGGAATGAGTCTCGTAGAGGCGGTGTGAAATCGAGGGGAATAAGGTGATAAAAGATGAATATTAGTGGATCGGATCGTTGCCGGATTCGTACTTTTTCAGTATCTTTATTCCTGTAAATGAATTGAAAAACACCTATTTTATGCAAACAAACAACGAATATCTGGATGAGTGGCCGGTGCGCCCTTATAGCAAACGGGAGTTGGCCATGGCCTATGCTCCTGATATCAGTCCGTGTTCCGCCCTCAACCGCTTGGCGGGATGGGTCCGACATCATCAGAAGCTCAGCCATGAGCTGGATGAGACAGGCTACCAAAACCGGCAGCGGATTTTCACCTCCCTGCAAGTGGAACTGATCTTTCGCTATTTGGGCCGTCCTTGAACGAGGATCTTCCACGTTCGCTTTCGCATGCGTATATCGGCATCGCTTCATGCGTATATTGACGTTAGCCCACACGTATATCGGCGTGGCCCTGTACGGGCGTAGGCGTGAGGCGATGCCGGTGTACGTGTGGGGCGTGCGACTTATGCGAGTAATGCAAATAATGCAAGTAATGCAGTACCTGTTTTCCCACACACGTGCGTACATACTTAAAAGAAGAGGAGGAAGAGGGATTATGTTTTCTTATAATCCCCTCGTTTTTCTCCCTTTCGGACGATTCCCTGTTTCTGCCAACGTTGCAAGCAACTGCATGCGGTGTTTTTGGGTATCTTCAGCTTCTCGGCTTCTTCCAAGAGGGATTGATAGGTGAAACCCGTATCTAAGGTGATGAAGAGACGTTCTTGGTCGGCCATGCCCCGGTTCTTCACCTCGTTGGCGGGAAGGAACGAGAGTATGTGTACGGCGTGTAGGTACATAGGCTCGGCCAAGGAAAGGACCGCTTGGAAATCATCCTCTTGGATGGAGAGATCCCAGCGGGTGATGATCCCGTCCTTGATGTTGTCGGAGCAGGTCTGCGGGTCTGGCGTGAGCCGGGGCGACTTGCGCAGGCTGGCGGCGAAGTCTCCCGCCTCCTCGCATTCCCCTGTTATTCGCAATAGGGCGACGATCGATAGGATACGTCCGATATTGATGGCCATCCGTACGACGGAGCTGTTCATCTCGTTGCCGGTACCCTTCCGGGAGCGCTCGAACAAGGTTTGGAACACCTCGTTGAAGGAGACGATTTGCGCGTCGGTCAAGCGAAGCGAGATCACCCCCAGTTTCTGGATCTCTCTCAAGTGAGCGATCCAGTCCTTGCCCAATTTCTGGAATTCCAGCGACGTGTCGGTCCGCTGTAGACTGAACTGGTTGATCCAGTGAAGTACACGGGGCATATAATAGAACATTTGCCGGGAGAACAATCCGTTCTCGCTGGAAGGGATCAGCGGCTTCACCTGCCCGGGCGTTCCGCTTATCAATACCGACAGGTGGGAGTGCCGCAGCTCCCGATACTCCCGGTCTGTCCGCCGGTTGTAACTGAGTGGGTCGTGATCGAACGAGCTGCGGATCACCTCGCTCCAATGGCCATAATCCGAGGCGATGGAGTTGCTGACCATGTCCGCCTCGGTCTCGCAGATGATCCCCACGCCGCCCGAGTCGATGATATTCTGCAAGATACCGGTACCGGTGTTGTTGCCGGAGAATATAAACATACGGTTGAGAGGCATTTCCGGTTCCTCGGCTTTCGCCTTTTCCCGTCCCAAGGAATTGAAGGAGGTCATCTCTTTCTTATACCTTTTCATCTCCTCCGCCACGGTCGCCCGGATCTCGTCGTGGATCGGTTGCACGAGCATTCGCGTCCATGCGAGCACGCCTTTTCCGGAGGCGGGGGGAGCGACGATGAAGGTTTGCAAACTGGAGAAGAACCATTTGCCTCCATATAGGAACCGCAGCGTCTGGGCGAGCGAGGCGCCCAAGGTGGTGAGCCCGCCGAGGAGGAGTACGTCCCGTTGCTCCCGGCTCTGTCCGAACGCCATGATCTGCCGCAACATCCGGGGCCACTCATGCCCCTCGGGGAAGAAGGGCAGGTGGGTGAACGGATCGACCTGCTCCTCGATCTCGATCTCTACATTATTATCGTGCGCACGTGTGTGGGAAAAAGGTGCTGCATTACTTGCATTACTTGCATTATTTGCGTGCGTATTGCGGGGGCGGCTTGGAGGCTCCAGGCGTACGCCCGCCAGTTCGGCCAAGTGGAAGGCCGTACCGAGGTGTATCCTGTGGTCTCCCTTTTTCAAGGCGTTGGAGAAAAGCCGTTCGGCCTTCTCCCGGTTAAACTTCACCGATAGGGAACACAGGGCGATGAAACCTTCTCGTCCTGCCTCGCCGCAATCGTTGGCGATGGCAAACGCCAAGCGCACGTATTCACAATATCCGGGGGCGATATCTACACCCGCCGAACGAACCGCTTCTACTAAGCGGGATAAACTGTCTGACATGTAATTTATGATTTATGAGTTATGATATCAAATCCTGAAGAGCGCATTGGGATCATGACATAGGAAACAGGAGCGGACGATGTCTTTGCCGCTCGGGTCTACTTTCCGGGAGCCTCGCGTCTCTCCGTCGCCATACACATATTCCACGTAGTTCATTACGCCTAGGATATGCTCGGAGATATAGGCGGGTGTCTCGTTTCCGGGATGTTCCGGATAGGGGACGAAAGCCTTTACGCCTCGTTCGCTCGGGCTGATGAAGCAGAGAGCGGGGCATAGGTAGGCATCGTCGAACAGCTGTCTTCGGAGGGCTTCCGCCTCCGCGGTAGAGTCCAATCCGTCTACATCCACTACTACCAATCCGCTCGGGGCTAGGAGCCGATCGCTTTTCCGGTAGGAGAAAGTCCCGCAAGGCGTGACATACGGTAGCGTTTGCCGTTTCAGCTCGCTGAATCGTTCCTTGTCACCCGTCTCAAGCGGGAGGCGGAGCTGCCGGGTGAGGCGTTCGAGGGCCGGATCGCCGGTGATGAGTCGGGCCACCTCCTGTAAGGTGACTTCTCGACTGGGATATACGGTAGCCGGTCGTGATACTCGTCCCGTTAGGCTATCTTTGACCGGTGAGATCGGGGCTGCGAAAAGGGACATTTTAAATTCATTTTTCATGTATTCTTTTTCTTAAGATTAACGGCGGTGAAGGTCGGATTAATAAAATAAAGTGCGGGACGAACTGTTCGTCCCAATGTTAATGGTGTTGACATGATTAAATAAAAGATAACAGAATAAACAAGGATTTAAGGAGGATTTATATGAAAAAAGAAGACGTGGTGGCGGGTATGTTGGCTTATATAGCCCACCTTCGTGAGGTGGGGCGTTATTCCACGGCGAAGAGTTATCTGGACGCTTTACGCTCGTTCAAGTGTTTTTGCGGGATGGAGGAAATCCCTTATGCCTATATAGACAAAGAGAGGCTCTTGCTTTATCAGGCATGGCTGTCGAAGCGGGGCTGTATGCGCAATACGGTGTCCACCTATATGCGGCGAATCCGGCATATCTATAACTTGGCGGTGGAGGCTGGCGAGGTTTCGTATATCCCGAATCTGTTCAAGGGGGTGTTTACAGGCGTGGAGAGCAAGCGTAAGAAGGCGTTGCCTTTGGATTGCTTGCGCTCGTTGATGGGGACTCCGAGAGTTGAGCCGGAGATGCGGAGAACCCAGCTGTGTTTTTGCCTGATGTTCTCGTTCAGCGGGATGGCGTTCGTGGATTTCGCCCATTTGCGGAAAGAGAATGTCAAGGACGGGGTCTTGTCGTACCATCGTCAGAAGAGCGGGTCTTTCATCCGGGTGGAGATTCCGGCCGATGTACGGCTCTTGTTGGATGAGTTGGCGGTTTGCACGGACAAGGACTCGCCTTACCTGTTCCCGTTTCTGAGCGGGAAGAAAACGGGTGAGGCGGCCTATGCGGAATACAACGGCGCCTTGCTGCGCTTTAACCGCGACTTGAGGTCGCTGGCGGAGACTTGTGGTGTTGGTGAGCCGGTCACCTCGTACACGATCCGTCACTCTTTCGCCACGACCTTGAAGGAACAGGACGTACCGATCGAGATGATCAGCGAGCTGTTGGGGCATACGTCTATCAAGACCACGCAAATTTACTTGAAGAGCTTTTCCTTGGAACGTCTGTCGGCGGTGAACCGGGCTTGCTTCGAGAGCGTGTATAAACCGGTATCCGAGGTGGGGTAAGAGATTAGCTACTCGGGAAGTAGCGTATTCTTTCATGCCGCGAATATAGTAAAAAATAACTAAAAACAAGCGAATAGATCCGCTTGTTTACTCATTGTAGGCGTTTGATCCTCTCGATTCTTTGATTTTCCCATTTTATCCTAAACGTATAGACATGGTGACGCGGGTGAAACGACCTCTTGTTCCCGGTATCATTCCACCATGCCCCATAACCTGTGTGTATCCCTGTAGAGACGGGGCGTGCCCCGTCTCATCTCCTCAAAATGGTATTTAAATTACCGTCAGACGATGGGAGACGGAGCACGCTCCGTCTCTACAGCTGGGTAATTTTCACCTCCTTTTACGCTACTTCCCGAGTAGCTAAATATTCACTAGGTATGGTAATTTTCAGAAATGCCATATTTGAAAACTTAAAGTGCTGTGTGTTAGGCGTAAATAGGGTACGCTTGGCAGGGCTTTGAATTGTCGTTTAATCAGAGGGGAACTCCTCGTATATCTTAGGGAAAAGAGAATCATGCCGACGCGTATTTTGAGAAACGATCGCCCGAAGGGGGGCTTGACACAGGCCGGCAAGCGTCATGACTTGAAAGCCGTGCGCTGGTACGTGCTCACGCTTCCTACCGCCGCGGGTGGACGGCGTGACCGGATCAGCCCCTCCAAAGGTTTGGACGTGGAGCTTTCCCGGCGGGAACGTCGGGGAGAGACTCTTTTCGAGTATTTCGCCCCCTCGTACGTGGAGGTGCGAAAGGTGGGTGGCAAGCTGGTCAACACGAGGCGACCTTTGCTGTTCAACTACGTGTTTATCCGTTCTTCGGTAGAGGAAATCTTCCGCATGAAGCAGGCACTCCCCTTGTATAATTTCCTTCCCCGTGTCTCTTCCGGGAGTACGACCTATTTCCCGCACCTCTTGGATCAGGAGATGGCGAATTTGCGCTGGGTGGCGGAGGCTTACTCCAACGAGCTTCCGGTGTACGTGCCGGAGAGCACCCGCTTGTTGAAGGGGGATCGGGTACGCATCACGTCCGGTTATTTTACCGGGATGGAGGCCGAGGTGGTGATCCAGCCGGGCGGCGGTCATAAGGAGGTGATGGCACGCATACTGGATTGCATGTGGGTACCCTTGTTCGAGGTAAAGGCGGGTGAGTACGAGTTGATCGAGTTGAACGCGAAGAGCAAGCACGTTTATACCCATCTGGACAACGACCGCCTGTCGGAGGGCCTGCACGAGGCCTTGGGACGTTACCATGCTTCCGGCAGTGTCTGCGAGGAGGATCGACGATTGGCCGGCGAGGTACTGCGGGGGTATGCCTCTTTGCGTGCGGAGACAGACGTGATGCGCTGCAAGCTGTGCGCGTTGCTCCTCCCGACCTATAAGCTGTCGGGCGATGAGGAGGCTTTCGTTCGCTTGCACGACACGATGCGCGGCTTATTGCCTGTCGTGAAAGCACCGCAATCCCGTGCCCTGTTGCTGGTCACCTTGTACGGCTGTACGGATAACGCTCTCTACCGTCGCATGGCACACGAGCTAGTGGATCCTTGGCAAGTCGATCCCTCGCCTAAGAAAAGTAAATTATCCTTGATCCACCGGCTGGGCGACTATGATAGATGGCTGGGCCACGAATCAGTTGACAGTTGAGAAGTGGCAGTTGACAGTTTAAATCATAATCCAAAATTCATAATTCAAATTTGATGTCTACCCTTCCTTCCGGCGTTCGTTTGGTGGCGTTGCTGAACGACCATTTGTGCGAGATCATGGAACGTGAGCGTGCGAACCATACCTCCATGCACCTATATTGTACGGGGCCTTACTGGGTTGCCTTCGAGCGTTCGGCCTATCAGTTGCGTCGTGCGTTCCCGGACAGCGAGACCACGCCGATGCGCCTGTTCGGGTATCCGTTTCCGGTCGTGATGGTGTCCGTAACGGATCGCTCGCTGCGTTCGTACGCCCGCAAGCATATCTTGCGGATAGACGAGCCGGATTATAAGCGATTGACCGTCCCCGTTTTCCCTGCGGAAGATTACCGGTCGTGGCACGACCGGGAGGTATCGGGACTGCCGTATCCCCACACGTACGGATTTCAGAGAAATTAATACGATTATCACATATGTACCGACAACAATTCTTTCCCCGTCTGGGTGATTACATCGACACGCTGCTGAAAGTCACCAAGCTGACCAAATCCATCGTCTGCGTAACCGGAGGTATGGGCGGCAGTACCTATAACGCTTTAAAAAAGGTATAGACATGCATTTCAGCATCTATGTCCGTCTGTTGGACCTCCTTTGGGAACATCTGGATGACGAGGATCGGTTCCGCCGACTGGCCCATGAAGCCGTGGAGCGGTATATCGCTTACATGCGGGGGAAGATGGATGAAAGAAAGAAATAATCTTATACGTTAGGATCATGCAAACATCTTTGTTTCTATTATTCGGTTTCCTGTTTGCCGTATCGCTCGGCATGGTGATCATCCCGAGGATCTTGGTGATTTCCCATAAGAAACGGCTCTATGATGTCCCGGACGCCCGTAAGGTACATACGATGCCGGTTCCTCGTCTGGGTGGGCTGTCCTTTTTTCCAGTGATCCTGATGTCGATGTTCCTGGTGATCGGTTTTCGTCTGTACTTTTGGGATGTGAACGTGTCCGGCTTGTCATTCAATATGCTTTATGAGTACCTGTTCCTGTTCGTGGGCATGACGCTGCTTTATCTGGTGGGTGTTTGCGACGATCTGGTCGGTGTAGGCTACCGCTATAAGTTCGCCGTGCAGATTGCTGCGGCGTTTCTGTTGGTACTGTCAGGCAACTGGTTCGACTCGTTTGGTGGCTTGTTCGGTATTTACTCGGTGCCGGTTTGGGTAGGGGTGCCGTTCACGGTGTTTATCGTGGTATATATAACAAATGCCATTAACTTGATTGATGGTATCGACGGCTTGGCCTCGGGCCTGTGTTGTATCGCCTTGTCGGTCTTGAGCGTGATATTCTTTCTTCGTGGGCAGTATGTTTACGCCTTGTTGGCGGTCTGTACGCTGGGTATCCTTATGCCCTTTTGGTGCTACAACGTGTTCGGTAACGCCAACCGTGGACATAAGCTTTTCATGGGGGATGCCGGCAGCCTTACGCTGGGCTACGTGATCAGTTTCCTGATCATTCACATGAGCGTGACGAACGAGGTCTCTCCGACATTGTCCAACCCGTACATGGTGATCGCTTTCTCTACGGTGCTGGTTCCGCTGTTGGACGTGATCCGTGTGGTCTTGCATCGCCTGCGTGAGCACAAGAATCCGTTTTTGCCGGATAAGAATCACTTTCATCATAAGTTGTTGCGCACGGGGATGCGGGTACGGATGGTGATGGTTTGTATCATTGCGATTTCCGCTTTCTTTATCCTGCTTAATAGCTCGTTGGCATGGCGTGTTGACATAACCTATTTGTTTTTCTTGAACCTCTTTTGCTGGAGTATATTGCATGTAGGCTTGAATAGGTTGATTGAACGGAATCGGGAACGGAAAGAGAGCGAGCAACTGCGGTAAGTGAAGAATTATTGACGGGATAGGTGTGGGGAAATCGTAAATGTCCGTATCTTTGGCTTCGTGGCTCGTGATCAACAGACATCTGGGTTCTCTCTCATTTGAAAAATGAATTGGAGGAATTGTTTGCGTATATTTATGTGCGGAATTTGATATCCGATGCAATCACATGGGGCACTGGCTCATGTTAAAATCAGAATTAATTTTTTACAGAACTCGGTTTAGGACACTGTACGGTGCCCTTTTGAGGGTGTGTGCCCTAAATTGAGTGCTCATTACTCATGTCACAACTTTCTATAAAGAAAAACTTCGCTTATAAAAGTATACTGACTCTTTCCACTTATTTGATCAATTTCATTACGTTTCCATACGTGGCTCGGGTGCTGGGTGTTGAACGTATAGGTTTGGTCAATTTCGTGGATAATACGGTGAATTATTTCTTGTTATTCGCTACAATGGGAGTTGGGCTCTTAGGCGTTCGAGAGATAGCGGCGGTAAAAGAGGATAAGAAACGTAGGGATCAAGTGTATTCAAACGTGTTGGCCTTGAATCTGTTATTTACTTTGGTGTCATTGGGGATATATCTGCTTTGCGTAGTGACCATACCTAAGCTGTGTCAATATGACGAGTTGTTTTATATAGGAACGGCAAAGATACTTTTTACCGTATTTCTAGTGGAATGGTTTTTTACGGGAGTAGAGAATTTCCGGTATATTACGTTGAGAAGTATCCTTATAAAAGTTCTTTATATAATCAGTGTTTTCCTATTCGTAAGAGATACGTCAGACTATCGACTTTATTTTGTGCTCACGGTAGGAGTGGTTATGTTGAATGCTCTTATCAATCAATTATATATTCGGAGATTTGTACGGATTAGATGGCGTGACATACAGCTATTCAAGTATCTTAAACAGAACGTGACATTGGGTATTTATACGTTGATGACCTCGATGTATCTCACCTTTAATGTGATGTATTTGGGATTGGTGTCCAATAACACGGAGGTAGGTTATTATACGACAGCGTTTAAGTTGTACTCCGTAGTCTTGGGTTTCTTTACCGCGTTCACGAATGTTATGTTGCCTCGGATGAGTTCTTTGCTGGCGAATGGAGAGAAGGATCGTTTCCAAGAGTTGGTGAACCGTTCGTTCTCTATGATGGCAACTTGCTGTATCCCCTTGATCTTATGTAGTATGATTTTAGCACCTCAGATTATTTATATCCTGTCCGGTCCCGGATACGAAGGGGCTATATTGCCGATGCGAATCATCATGCCGGCAGCGTTCGCGGTAGGTATGGCTCAAGTATTGGCTATTCAAGTATTAATGCCGATGAAGAAGGATAAGGTGTTATTGGTGGCATCAATTATAGGAGCTGTTGTCAGTTTAACTATAAATTTAACTTTAGTTTCTTATTTGAAAAGTATTGGGACTGCTGTTGTCCTTGTCGGATCAGAAATGATAGTAACAGTTGTTTATATTTTTTACGTGTTACGGTATAAGATAGTTTGTTTTTCCACTAGTTTTATGTATAAAAGTCTATTATGCTCGTTGCCTAGTTCTATAATTTGTTTGTTCTGTTCATATTATATAGAATCTTTAGTTTTATCTTTTTTTATAGCATTTATATTCGCTTTAATTAGTTGGATTATTTTGTATTCTATGTTTTTTAAACCTAGTTTGAAATGGAATATATAGTACCTTTTGTACTTTTAATCATTTGTATGGTATTATTTGAAATAGTGTATCCAAATAAATTTGCCTCAAAATTCTTTTTTGTGGTTTTTGTGATATATTTTTCAATATTAATGGCCTTGCGTTATAGAGTGGGAGGAGATACATTAGCATATATGTCTTCATACTCTTATATTCCGACATTGGATAAATTAGAACTTCAAGATCTTCTCTATACTATATCTGACCCTCTCTATGTATTATTATGTTCAATCTCTAAATCTATACATCCTTCTTTTTATGTATTTCAAATAATTCATTCGATTATATTGAATGTGTCATTATCTGTGTTTTTGATGAGATATTCAAAAATGTTGTTGTTTAGTTTTGTATTGTTCTTGTTTTCAAATTATCTTTATTTTAGTACAGAGATATTAAGAGAGTCATTAGCAGTTTGTGTATTTTTATTTGCGTTTAAATACTTGTTTAATAGAATGTATTTAAAATATTATTTGTGCTGTATTGTAGCCTTTGGGTTTCATGTATCGGCAATCATATTGTTTTTTATCCCACTGTATATGAGCTTTAATATAAAAACTAAGTTGTATATAAATATGTTGTTTTTTTTATTTCTTTTATTATTGAAAGATGTTGTATTTGATTTTTTTGTTCAAAATGTTCTTCCTGTTAATATTGCGTCTAAAAGATCTATAATTGAAGAGGATCAAGAGAAAACATTAAATTGGATAATAGGTAGTCTTATAAGGCAAGTAATCATACCTCTTGTGTTTGTGTTTATATATAGAAAAGTCTTGAGAAAAACTAGTTGGCTTGATGATGTGATTATATTATATGTTTTTTTAGGTATAGGCTCTGTTTTTTATCAAACAATTTTTTATAGGTTTTCTAATTATATTATTTTATTTTATATGTTGCTTTTGTCTAATTTGTTTTATGATATCTTTGTTGTAAGAAATAGATGTTTGTTCTCTTTTTTATGTGTGAGTGTTTTTGTTTTATTTTTCTTATGTCTTTCTTGGAGGAACCATATGAGTGATTATTCTTTTATAAAAAATGGTTTTATTAGATATCAAATATGGTATCCTTATTATTCTATATTTGATGAACAAATGAGTGCTAATAGAGAAATTTATATATATAGAAGGGATTTGTAAATATATAGTATTATGGTTGACGTATCTATTATATTGCCTGTATATAATGCGGGTTGTTATTTGGTTCAATGTTTGGATTCTTTAGTAAACCAAACATTGAAAAATATTGAAATTATTGTTGTTTTGGATTGTCCTATAGATGGTAGTGATAAAATTGTTGAGAAATATGAGCAACAAGATGATCGAATTATTGTGATTCGAAATAAACAAAACTTGCATATAGGAATGTCAAGGAATGAAGGACTGAAAGTCGCAAAAGGAAAATATGTTGCCTTTTGTGATCATGATGATTATTGTGATGAAGATATGTATCGAAAGATGTATGTAGCTATGGAGAAGGGAGATTATGATTTGTTGGTGACTCCTTATGTGTCATTGGTTAATGGAAATTTGTACTCGTATGGATACCCTTCGTTGTCCCCTGAAAAATTACAGCAATCTATATTAGTTTCTGCTATAGGAATTTGTTCGAGAAGAGATCCTATGTTGAGATTTAATTTATCAGGGGCTATTTGGAATAAGTTATTTAAAAATGATATTATAAAAAGTAATAAATTAACTTTTGTGGATACTAATATTGCTACATTTGAAGATCTTATATTTTTAATTGAATATTCTTATTTTGCAAAAAATGCATTTTTTTTAGATCGAAAACTATATTTCCATCGTAAAGAGGTTGGATTGAGTAGTACATCCACTTATTATCAACCCAAGAAGGTTAGAATGTTTATTGATATTTTGTATGATTTCTTAAATGATAAAAATATTTTCTGTAAATATGAAAAAAGATTTTATAATACAGTGCGATTGTTTGTGTTGAAGTCGGTTATGTATATTGTTCTGGATTCTATGAAGAAAAAGGATTTTTATTGTCTAAAGAGTAATATGAGTTTATTTAATAATTCAACTGTTATTGTAAAATCTTTTCAAGATGGATATAATACTTGTTTTGTGAAAACTTCATTATTTAGAAAATTTTATTCTTTCTTGTTTGCTAAATATTATTTATATATAAATAGGAACTGATATGAATATTGTATTATTAACAGCTGGAGGTACAGGTAGTCGTATGCATCAGGACATACCTAAACAATTCTTACATGTCAGGAATAAGCCGATTTTGATTTATACGTTGGAGGCTTTTGAGAGACATCCTAGTATAGACGCTATTATCGTGGTTGGTCTGGAACGTTGGATAGATATTATTTGGGCATATGCCAAGCAATTTAATATAACTAAATTGAAGTGGGTTGTACCCGGCGGGAGCACAGGGCAAGAGTCTATTCATTATGGTTTATTAGAATTGAAGAAACGTTGTAAGTTGTCTGATATAGTGATGGTACATGATGGTAATCGTCCTATGATCGGTCAGGATGTTATATCTGATAGTTTGGCAAAACAAAAAGAATATGGAAGTTCTGTTGCTGTAATTCCTTGTGTTGAAGTCGTCTTTGAGAGCGAGGATAGAATATCTTCTACTGTAAATATCCCAAGAGATAAATTGCTTCGTACTCAGACTCCACATACCTATAGCCTAGAGAAACTGTTATGGGCTCATGAGGAGAGTTGTCGGTTAGGAATTACGAATACTGTTGCCTCATGTGATTTGATGTGCCGTCTAGGAGAAACCGTGTATTTTTCAAAAGGTTCCGAACGAAATCTGAAAATAACAACTGTAGAAGATATAGAGATATTTACCTCCTTATTGGATTCTAAAAAAGAGGTAGGATTGAAATGATGATACATAATAAAGAGTATATTAAGATTCTTGAAAATCTGATTTCTTATACGGAAAATTTTAAAGAACAATATTTTAATAAGACCTTTTTGATCACAGGTGCAACAGGGCTTATTGGAACATTGTTGGTAGATTTTTTAATGTATTTGAATAAGATTAAAGGAGCCCACATCAGAGTGGTAGCGTTAGGGCGTGATCTTAAAAAGGGACAGCGGAGATTTTCTGGCTATTTTAATGATGATAATTTTATATTTGAAGAGCATGATTTAATGTTCCCGATATCTTTTAAATATGATGTTGATTTTGTGATACATGCGGCAAGTAATACTCATCCTATAGCTTATTCTACGGATCCATTAGGTACTGTGATGATAAATGTTCAAGGAACTTCTCATGTGCTGGATTATGTTAAAGATCATCCCTCTTGTAAAGTTGTTTATCTATCTACAGTTGAAATTTATGGAGAAAATAGGGGGGATGTTGAGGCTTTTGACGAAAACTATTGTGGTTATATTAATTGTAACACACTGCGAGCTAACTATCCAGAGTCAAAGCGCTTATGTGAGTCTTTATGCCAATCTTATAGAGAGTTGTATGATTTACAGGTATTTATAACTCGACTTTGTAGAGTTTATGGGCCTACTGTTCTGAATACAGATAGTAAAGCTTCTTCTCAATTTTTTAGGAATGCATTAGACGGGAAGGATATAGTGTTGAAAAGTAAGGGAGATCAGTGTTATTCCTATATTTACGTGGCAGATGTGATTACTGCGATATTCACAATATTGTTTAAAGGAAATGTGGGAGAAGCTTATAATGTATCTGATGATAGATCAAACGTGAAGCTTTCATATCTGGCAGAATTAATAGCAAAGTCAGTCTCAAGAAAGGTCGTTTTTGATCTTCCGGATATTTCAGAGTCAAAAGGTTTTTCTGTTGTGACTAAAGCTGTATTAGATTCTTCTAAATTAAGAAAATTAGGATGGAAACCTATTTATACATTGGAGAATGGGATCCAGCAAACAATTAATATTTTGAGAGATGAAAAAGCATGCCTTGGATTTAAATAAGTTAGCTAGGACTACAAATGTCTTTTATGAGCTATCTCCGGAGGAGAGTAAGAATTTAAAATCTTGCTTATATTCTATGTTTGTGGATATTAAAAGAATTTGTGATAAGCATAATCTTATTTTAATGTTAAGTGGTGGTTCTGCTTTGGGAGCCGTTAGACATAAAGGATTTATTCCTTGGGACGATGATATTGATTTAATGATGCCTAGGGATGATTATGACAAATTTATAGATCTATTCGAGGAAGAACTTGGAGAAAAATATTATTTGTCAACACCTCGCTCAAAGAATGGGGCTCTTTCATTCTTTGCACAAGTTGTAAAGAAAAATACAATAATGAGAAATATTGGTGATAGTGAGGGTGTGAGTTCTGGAGTTTGTATTGATATATTTCCTATTGAATATGCTTCTGATAATTATATGTGCCGCTGTTTTGAGGCTTTCAGGTCAATTTTACTTAGAGGAATAGCATGTTGCGTTAGGATATATAAATCAGAGAATAAAGAATTATTCATTGAAATGACAAAAAAATCAAGAGTTGATCTTGTTTTGTATCGAATCTATTACTTAGTCGGTTTTTTATTCTCTTTTAAATCTAAATATTTTTGGTTTTACTTATTTGATAAGTATACTTCTTCGAAAAAAAGAACATCTTATATGACGATACCTGCGGGAAGAGCGTTCTATTGGGGTGAATTATTGCCTACGAATGTTTTCCTTCCTCCTAGTAGCGGAGTCTTTGAAGGAATGGAGGTCTATCTTCCTAATGACGTAAATTCATATCTTTTTAATTTATATGGGAACTATATGGAGATTCCTCCAGAAGAAGAAAGAGAAAGGCATTTTTATTTAGATTTTGATTTAGGACCAGATTATAAATAGATCTTATATATGAATAAGATTTGTACTGTTTAAATGTTTATTCGAAGATTAAAAAACAAAAGGAATATGGATTTAGAAAAGTTTATTGAGGATTTCGCGTCACAATTTGATGATACAGACGCTAGTGAGATCAAGGCGGATACAAAATTTAGGGAATTGGAAGAATGGTCATCCTTAACGGCTTTATCGATCATTGCGATGGTGGATGATGAATATGAGGTACAGTTGAAAGGCAATGAGATGCGTGCCGCTGTTACCGTGAAGGATTTGTATAATGTGGTAAAAAGTAAACGTGATGTATAATCCTTTTTCATTGGCAGGAAAAACGATACTAGTGACAGGCGCTTCTTCTGGAATTGGTAGAACTACAGCTATGGAATGTTCAAAGATGGGTGCGACATTAGTTCTGTCAGGACGAGATAAAGCCCGTTTGGAGGATACGTTTTCTTCATTAGAGGGTAGAGGGCATCATATGTTCTTAGGAGATTTAACAAAAGAAAATTTCCTTGGTATCTTGACGACAGAGATTCCGATGTTGGAAGGCGTGTTTTTTTGTGCAGGAGTCTCTGATACGACATTGACAAAGTTTTTGGATAAGGAGAAGATTGATAGGGTTTTTGATATCAATGTCTATTCCCCTATGCTTCTAACTAAATTGCTTTTGAAAGCTAAGAAAATAAAATCTGGAGCGTCCTTGGTATATATGGGATCGATGGGTGCGGAGGAGGTGACCAAAGGCCTGGGTATTTATGCGGCTTCTAAATCGGCTCTTCATTCTTTTATGAAAGCGGTGGCAAACGAATTGATATGTCGTAAAATAAGAGCCAACTCTATTATGCCTATGATGATCCAAACCAATTTGATTGATACGTTAGAATCATTGAGTCAAGAGGAGATAGAGAGGGATAAGGCCAAATATCCCTTGGGGTATGGAGCCCCTGAAGATGTGGCTTATGCGGCTATTTTTTTGTTGAGCGACGCAAGTAGATGGATAACAGGATGTTCTATTAGAATGGATGGAGGTAGCACATTATCATAATTATGGCAAAGATTAATTATAACAATGTGGGTATACGTGCGGTAGCCGCATGTGTACCCAAGAGGAAGGTTTATAATAAAGACTTAGGATATCTAATCCCAAAGGAGGAGATTGAGAAAACCATTCTTTCGATAGGGATTAGAGAGAAACGTTTTACGGATGATCGTGTCTGCTCTTCGGATTTATGTTTTAAAGCGGCTGAAAAACTGTTATTTGACAATGCGATCGAGCGTGATAGTATTGATATGCTCCTTTTTCTCAGCCAGACCCCTGATTATAAGATCCCGGCTACTTCGCCTATATTGCAAGATAGGCTGGGGTTACCAATAACCACTGCTTGTTTGGATTTGAGTTTAGGATGTTCTGGTTTCGTTTACGCATTGTCAACGGCTTTCGCCTATGCCTCGATGGATGGGATAAATAGGGTTTTATTATTAGTTGGTGAGACATTTTCGAAAATAGTATCACCCTATGATAAGGTGAACGCCCCTTTGTATGGAGATGCTGGTACCGCTACTTTGATAGAGAAGGGTGAATATGGTACTTCGATTTTTGAATTGATGTCGGACGGTTCGGGTGCCGGGGCCGTGATGATCCCTGCCGGTCAGTGTAGAGTTCCGGTATCGAAAGCAAATATGGATGTCGTAGAGAAGGAAGAAGGTAATAGGAGATCTGATAATCAAGTTTATATGAATGGCATGGATGTCTTTAATTTTGCTTTACGAGTGGTGCCTCGGTCGATCAAGCGAATGGTGGAGGATGTTCCTTTGGCATTACCTGACTTGGATTATTTGATTTTTCATCAGGCGAATCGCTTCATGACAGATTTCTTCGTGAAGAAGTTAAAGTTTGATCCGGTGAAAGTTCCTTATTGCATGGATCGTTTTGGCAATACGAGTTCCTCTTCGATACCATTAACTATTGTCTCAGAATTGGAGGGTAAATTGGATGGTGAAAAGAAGACTGTTATGTGTGGATTTGGGGCAGGTCTCTCTTGGGGTACTGCTTATGTGGAGTTTAAAGATTGTCATGTTTCTTCTTTGATTGAATATTAATGTTGCCAGAATTTAGATTTCATCATATAGGTGTCGCTGTATTTAACATTGATACAACAGCTAAATTCTATATGGATGCCGGATATTCGAGAACGGACAGTATACTCGATTCTTTGCAAGATATAAGGATATGTTTTTTGACAAAGGTTGGTATGCCTATGGTTGAACTTTTGGAAGCAGTGGATTCATCTTCGCCTGTTAATAGGATTTTGAAAGATGTGGGAGTTTCTCCTTATCATTTTTGTTACGTGGTTCCCGATATGGAAGATGCATTGAGGCGATTGAGAAAAATGCGATTCGTCATTCTGTCTAAACCTGTAGAGGCATGTGCTTTAAATAATAGGCGGGTTTGTTTCGTGTACAACAAAAATGTGGGGTTGATTGAATTGTTAGAGGAGGTTTGGATATGAGAAGTTTTGTATATCGCAATAATACGGTAGAACCCTTTTTTGCGGGTTGGGATGTCTGTTTTTCCGGATATGATGATATCTCATTCGTAGATCCTACGACAGATAATTATATTTGGTTTTATCAGATTCCCTTTAAGTTCGAGCGAGAAAAGCTTATTGAGGAGATCGTTGCTTGGGAGGATAAACTGGATTTACTCCTTACTCAGATACCTTCGTATAAGAATCTCATCGTGATCTCATTGGTTGATCTGGCCCCGTTTCGTTTGACGGAGTCTGATTGGTCTGTTTATAATGTTATAGAGCGGTATAATCGTCATATTCAAGAACTGTCCGGTACATATCCAAATGTAAAGGTTTTGGATTTTTCTGATTTTACAAGCCGTTACTCTTCAGAACAATTAGTTGACTGGCGTTTCTATTTTATTTCCCAAATGGGTCTCAACCCCAAATTGGTTCCGGCGTTCTCCGGATGGTTGAGGGAAAAGATGCGTGGAGTAAAACTCCAACGGAAGAAGTGTTTGGTCTTGGATCTGGACAATACGCTTTGGGGTGGAGTCTTGGGGGAGGACGGTATACAGGGCATACAGATAGGAGGGGATTATCCGGGCAAGGCTTTTCTCTGTTTTCAAGAGGGATTGGTGGAGTTGACTAAGAAAGGTATTATTCTGGCTATTTGCAGTAAGAACAATGAACAAGATGTTTTGGAGGCTTGGGAAAAGAACCCATTTATAAAACTTACTCGTGAGTATATATCAGCTTATCGGATTAATTGGCAAAATAAGGCTGATAATATCCGTGAGCTTTCTCAAGAGCTTAATATCGGTTTGGATAGTTTTGTCTTCGTGGATGATAACCCTGGGGAGCGAGAATTGGTGAGGCAGATGCTTCCGATGGTAGAGGTTCCAGATTTTCCTAGGCAGCCTTATATGTTACCTATGTTCTTAGTCTTGTTGAATGATTCTTATTTTAAAGTTTATTCCGTCACGGATGAGGATGAGAAGAAGGTAGAACAGTACAGGGCTAATGCTAACCGTGTACGGGAACAATCAAAGTTCTCAGACTTTAATGAGTATTTGAGAAGTCTGGATATGGAATTAAAGATAACCTCATTGGATGAATTTAATGTGTCAAGAATTGCTCAAATGACACAGAAAACAAATCAATTTAATTTGACAACCCATCGCTATACGGAACCAGACTTGAGGAAGTTTGCGAGTGAGGGTTGGCTGATCTATTGTTTGTCTGTCAAAGACAAATTTGGCGATAATGGCATAACAGGAGCGATTTTATTAAAGCCCCATTCTGGGGCTTATGAGATTGATACGTTGTTGCTTAGTTGCCGGATTCTGGGAAAAGGAATAGAGCATGCTTTTTTATCTGTTATATTAAACATTCTGAATCAAAAGGGTATACGAGAGTTGAAGGCTTTTTATATGCCCACGGAAAAGAATGCTCAAGTGGCCTTTTTCTATGATAAGGCTGGCTTTTCCCTAGATGCACAAGATTCTTTAGGGAATAAGAGTTATCTTTTTATCATAAAAGAAAAAAGGATTATTGAATCATATTATAAAATAAAGGAGTAAAATATGGAAGAGAGAATTTTGTCAGTCCTTTGTGTGGCTTTGGGTCTGGAGAAAGTAGATACAGCTATATCACAGGATAATTGTGAGAACTGGGATTCGATGCGTCATCTGAACTTGATTGTTGAATTAGAGTCTGAGTTTTGTGTTGAATTTGAACCGGAGGAGATTGCGGAGATGAAGGATTACGAACGAATCAAATCTTTGTTATATAGTAAATTGGAGGGTGTATCTTGAGATATGGATTTTGTGTGTAAGAAAACGACTGATCTATCAGAAGATGAGTTGATACAAATATCTGAGTTGTTTGAATCCATATTTGAAAAGAAAAGGTCTGCCGATTTTCTACAGCGTCAATATATAAATAATGTATTGGGATACTCATATCATTCTCTTATTGTGGATAATAGAAAAATTGTAGGCGTTAATTCGTATGTCCCCGTATATTATTGTTATAATGGAGAAAAGCTGTTGTTTGTCAATAGTGTGGATTCCATGGTCGCTAAATCCTATCGGGATTACTTCAATTACCAAGATATGGTTGAGACGGCTTATGATTATTTAAGAAAAGAGCGAGTGGCTTTTGTCTATGGCTATCCTAATGATAACGCATATCCTGTGTTATGCAAGTCAAAATTGATGCGTCCAATAGGGCGGATGAGGGTCTATTGTCTCCCATATCGAATTGGAGGTGTGAAACCGGTCTTAAAATGGTTAAATCCCTTTTCTTGTTTGTTTACTCATTTCTTTGTGTTTATTTCAAGTGTATTCTCTTCTTGTAAGAAGGCTGATTTCCTTTTACGGAAAGATTTGGAATCTTATAATGAGACGAGATATAAAAGAGGAGATAGGAAATATACGATTATAGGGGGAAACGAGAATGGATTTGTCTATAAAGTGATGGAATATGAAGGTGTACGGTGTGCTTTTTTGATAGATGTATATTCAAAATCCTCCAAAGCATTTAATGAAGCTATAAGTTATATTTTGAGAGAAGAGAAAAAGAATTTTGATCTTCTTCTTTATCCCGGTTATTTACCATTTAATAATACAAGCCTCATTAAACTTCCCATTAAACTGGAACCTAAGAATTTTAATATGATGGGCTTTGCTCTTGATCACAGATTGAATATTGTGGAATTATTCACTTTAGGAAATTGGGATACCAATCTATCTAATTACGATCTGCTCTAAATTTTTATTCCGATGAACATACTAACTTTCGACATCGAGGAATGGTTTCATCTCCTCGATAACGACTCTACACGTTCCGAGGAGCAGTGGAAGGGTTTTGAAGTGCGTATCTATGAGAATATGGAGCGCATTTTTCGTATCTTGGAGGAGACAGATACGGAGGCTACTTTTTTCGTGATCGGCTGGATCGCCAAGACATTTCCGGATATCGTGCGACAGATCGCATCCAAGTATCAGGTGGGAAGCCATACAATGAATCATCAGTTAGTGTGGCAGCAATCGAGGGAGGCATTCAAAGAGGATGTCTCTTCTTCCATAAAATTGCTGGAGGATATAACGGGACAGAAGGTAGAGGCTTTTCGTGCGCCGGGGTTCTCGATCCGTGAGAGCGAGGGGTGGGCTTTCGAGATATTGCATGAATTTGGGATTCGTATGGATAGCTCGGTTTTTCCTGCGCATCATGCGCATGGAGGAATGCCATCATATGTTTCTGCGGTACCTAGCTGGGTGGAATATAATGGAATAAGGATGAAGGAATTCCCGATCGCGTGTCGTAAGATATTGGGTAATCATATCGTTTTCTCTGGAGGAGGCTATTTCCGCTTGGTACCATATAGCTTATTGAGGAAATGGACACGTGAATGTCCTGAATATTTGTTGGCTTACATCCATCCTCGTGATCTGGATGCGGAGCAACCGATGATTGAGGACTTAAATTATATCCGTCGTTTCAAATCGTATTATGGCTTGCGTGGAGCGGAAGAGAAATTGAAACGATGGCTTATGGATTTTGATTTTATGGACTTACGTACGGCGGATGGTCTGATAGATTGGAAGGCAGTTCCTGCCGTTATGCTACATTGATTTGTTTGTAGTTCACTTTGTGGAAGATTTGATAAAGAATGTGAGGGGAAATATCTATCTTTGAAAATTTTAAACTTAACGGTTGAAAATTATACTATTATAAATAAAGTTGATAATATGAGTAATAGAGCGAAACAAGCAATAGAGTTGCTCGATAAATGTAAAGATGCTATTAATGGAATAGATCACGTGGCGGGAAAAGCTCTTCTGTCAGAATTTGATAGTAAGTTTGGGGGAAAGGAATTAGTTTCTGACATTATATATTACCGTCTTAGTCTCGGTTCTGAGTTATGTTTCCGTCTTGGAGAGTATAAGGAGGGGATAGCAGAGATAGACAAATATATATCTGCCATCCGAGCCAATATCAAGCAAACCATTAAGATCCTAGTTTATAAAAGTAAAATGGAGATGATGTTGAATCGGCGTGGTATTAGTATTTCGTCTTTGTCGGAAACTCTAGGATTAGCAGAATCAATAGGTGATATGACTATTTTAGGGAATATCTATATGGAAATCTCAAGAATGTTCTCTGCTCGCTATAGTGGACTTGCTTTGTACTTCATGCGTAAAGCCGAGACTTGCCATGAAAAAGAAGGAAATGAAAAATTGGCATCCTTAGCGAAGGTTGACAGGGCGCTTATAAGTTATACTGCGTATCTTCTCAATCGGCATATAGATGATTATAAAAACTTGAAAAATGAGGCTGAGCGTATTGTATGTGAAATGGATGATACAGATTATGATTCGTTTGAAAAACGTCATGCGAGATTTGTAAAAGCATATGTTCTTCGAGACACGACTGATTTGAAGCAACAAATTAGTGAAGCAGAACGTAATGGCGCACTCCCTTCAATTTGTATAGTTGAAGAGGCTTATATTGCCGCTTGTATTGAAAATGGTGACAATAACGCTGCTTTAGTAGAATTTGATAAATATGCGAGGTCTGCGGAACGACAGCATGGATCGGAAATAAGGAATTATCTATTAGAGTTAAAGAAATCGCTTGAATCTAATTCAAGAATTGCGTATATCCCTTGGCATATAGATAAAGGTCCAAAGGAGCCGACAAACCTTTTTGACATCCTAGATCACCTCTCTTTGGGAGAGGAATTATGGAGATATAAGCAAGGGAGCTTTCTTGGACTTTTCCACGGGATTGAACATGAAGGTAAGTTTGAGACTATGGTGATGCCGGATGGTAAAACTTCATTAGTTCCGTGCAATCTCGCATTCAATGATTATTATCGTGGACAGTCGTCATATTATGAGGATTGTTATCCTTCGCTATATCGAAAGGGGATGACTCCTGCTATGCAGTTTGTTGAGCGGGTAAAATATGAAGAATTTAAGTTGTTGATATCTGAATATCCGATTACGAAAATATTCTCAGGCGGACTTTATGTTAATTACCCAGATGGTAGTAGTGATTCTGTTTCATTGAATATCGATTCTTTAGCGTTGGCACAACATTATGGAATAAAGACAGAGTTGATAGATGTTACCGTAGATAAATTTGTGGCAGCATTTTTTTCGTCCACGACATGTAAAGATGACATTTATACACCAATCACTACACCACAACAAGAACCGGGTGTATTTTATCATTATGCTGAAATTCCATTATCTGGTATATCTTCTAAGTTGAGAGCTGTCGGACTTCAACCGTTTTCTCGTCCGGGTGAACAAGCAGGTTTTGTTGTAGAGATGTTGCCTAAAGAAAATTTCAACAAGATCGTTCGTCAGGTGATACCTTTTCAACATGACCCTGAGATAGCGGAATTTATTTTTAATTATACAAATCGAAGTGTAAAACTATTTCCGAAAAGTATATTGAAAGAGAAAGCTGATGATATTAAATCTTCAGATAAATTTAGCCGAGCTGCTTTTGATGCTGCATGCGGTGAGTTCTATTCGGATGTAGATAGGTCGATATGCCTGCAATACATTAAAGAATGTAAGATTAGTATAGTTGACTCTCCGATCGTCTCATTTACGGAAGATGAGAAACAGGAATGTCTCAAACAATGGGAAAACAAAGGCTTCCAAGACACGCAACGCAAGATTATATGTCGGTTCAGTTATAATGGGCCTACTGAGTTTAAAAATGTGCCTAAAGATGAATAGGTGTTGTTTATTACTTTATTTGTTAAGGCTTTTATATTAAGAGTGCTTGATCCGGGTTTAATGGATGACAAGAAAACGTTTGGTTAGATGTTTTTTCTCCTCTTCTCCCTTGTCCTTTAAATAAAAACCTCTATCTTTGCACTCGATTTTCCGCAGAGGGTAAATAAGTGGAGCCGGAGACGGAGCCCACCCCCGGGACCTAACCTGTTTAAAAGATTTTAAGACAGATGTACGTAATCGTAGAAATTAACGGACAACAGTTCAAGGCTGAGCAAGGCAAGAAATTGTTCGTTCATCACATTCAGAACGCGGAAAGCGGTGCTGTTGTGGAGTTTGACAAGGTGTTGTTAGTAGATAACAACGGTGAGGTAACAGTGGGTGTTCCTACTGTAGAGGGCGCAAAGGTAGTATGCGAGGTATTATCTCCGCTGGTAAAAGGTGACAAGGTGCTGGTATTCCACAAGAAGAGAAGAAAAGGTTACCGTAAATTGAACGGTCACCGTCAGCAGTTCACTGAGGTGAGTATTAAAGAAGTTATTGCTTAACGTTTAAAGGAGAAGAAAAGAAATGGCACATAAAAAAGGTGTGGGTAGTTCTAAGAACGGCCGTGAATCACAAAGTAAAAGATTAGGTGTTAAGCTTTTTGGTGGTGAGGTTGCTAAAGCTGGTAACATCATCGTTCGTCAAAGAGGTACGGTTCATCATCCGGGCGAGAACGTAGGTATCGGTAAGGATCATACGTTGTATGCGTTGGTAGATGGCGTTGTTACTTTCCGTAGAGGAAAAGAAAACAGATCATTTGTTTCTGTAAAAGAAGTTGTTGCTGAGGCTTAAGTTTCTGCGACCAAAGAATAAGGAAAAGGATATCCTGAAAAGGGGTATCCTTTTTTTATTGCCGATGATAATAAACGTTATGAAGTAAATTTTGGAACATATATAAATAAACTTGTAACTTTGCGGTCTCAAACATAAATACAAACATAAAAAACAATGGGTGGTTTTTTCGGAACTATTTCTAAAGGAGCCTGTATTACGGATTTATTCTATGGTACAGACTACAATTCTCATCTAGGAACCCGCAGAGGCGGTATGGCTACGTACGATAAGGAAGAAGGGTTTACGCGTTCGATCCACAATCTGGAGAATTCTTATTTCCGCACCAAGTTTGAACCGGGGCTTCCTAAATTCAAAGGAAAAGCCGGGATCGGTATTATCAGCGATACGGATGCGCAGCCTATCGTTATCAACTCTCACTTAGGTAAATTCGCGATCGTGACGGTGGCGAAGATTAATAATCTGGACGAGCTGGAAAAGGAGTTATTGGAAGCGAACATGCATTTCTCGGAATTGAGTTCCGGAAAAACGAATCAGACGGAGTTAGTCGCTTTGCTGATTACACAAGGCAAGGACTTCGTGGAGGGTATTGAGAATGTTTACAATAAGATAAAGGGCTCTTGCTCTATGTTGCTCCTGACGGAGGATGGTATTATCGCCGCCCGTGATAAGTGGGGGCGTACGCCGATCGTAATCGGGAAGAAAGACGGAGCTTATGCGGCGACCAGTGAGTCTAGCAGTCTTCCGAACTTGGATTATGAGATCGAGAAATTTATAGGCCCGGGCGAGATCGTCCGTTTGCGTGCCGATGGTATGGAGCAGATGCGTAAACCGAATGAAGGGATGCAGGTCTGCTCTTTCCTTTGGGTGTATTATGGATTTCCGGTTTCTTGCTATGAGGGTAAGAACGTGGAGGATGTCCGGTTTATGAGTGGATATAAGATGGGGCAGAAGGATGACTCGGAGGTGGATTGCGCCTGTGGTATACCGGACTCCGGCGTGGGTATGGCCTTGGGATATGCGGAAGGTAAGGGGGTGCCTTATCATCGGGCTATCGCTAAGTATACACCGACGTGGCCTCGTAGTTTTACCCCGGCTAACCAAGAGATGCGTGCTTTGGTGGCTAAGATGAAATTGATACCGAACCGTGCGATGCTGGAAGGCAGACGCATCCTTTTCTGCGACGACTCGATCGTGCGTGGTACACAGCTTCGTGATAACGTGAAGATCTTATATGATTATGGGGCGAAAGAGGTACATATGCGTATCGCTTGCCCTCCATTGATTTATAGTTGCCCGTTTATCGGTTTTACTTCTTCCAAGAGTCCTTTGGAGTTGATAACTCGTCAGATTATCAAGGAACTGGAAGGGGATGAGAATAAGAATCTGGATAAATATGCTACGACAGACTCTCCGGAATATAAGAAGATGGTCGGAATTATCGCCGAGCGTTTCGGGTTGAGTTCCTTGAAGTTTAATACGCTGGAAACCTTGGTGGAGGCGATCGGCTTGCCTAAGTGTAAGGTTTGTACGCACTGCTTCGACGGTTCAAGCTGCTTTTGATGACATTTTTTGAGAGAAACAGGAATAGCGGGACAATTTGTCTCGCTATTTTTTTGTCATGTAACTTGCTTTGTCTACTTTTATGGCTGTTTTAAAAGAGTGAGTTATGACAGTTTTAGATAGATTTTTAAAGTACGTTACGTTCGATACCCAGTCGAACGAGGAGACGGGTACGACTCCTAGTACGCCGGGACAACGTGTCTTTGCCGAGGCTTTGGTGAAGGAATTGGAAGCGATTGGTATGGAGGAGATCTCCTTGGATGAGAATAGTTATGTAATGGCTACTCTGCCGGCTAATACGGACGAGAAAATCCCGACTATCGGTTTTATCGCTCATTTGGATACGAGTCCGGATATGTCGGGTAAGAATGTCCAGCCTCGTATCGTGACTTATCTGGGTGGTGATATTGTCTTGGATGCGGAAGAAAATGTTGTACTATCTCAATCGATGTTCCCTGAGCTTTCGGATTATAAGGGACAGGATATTATCGTAACGAATGGTAAGACTTTATTAGGTGCCGATGATAAGGGAGGTGTAGCCGCTATCGTCGCCTCTATGCAATATTTGAAGGAGCATCCGGAGATCAAGCACGGTAAGATCCGTATCGCTTTTACCCCGGATGAGGAAATCGGACAAGGTGCCGATCATTTCGACGTGGAGAAGTTCGGTTGTGATTGGGGATATACGATTGACGGTGGACAAATCGGTGAGTTGGAATATGAGAATTTCAATGCCGCCGGCGCTAAAATTATCTTCAAGGGCTTGAACGTACATCCGGGATACGCCAAGGATAAGATGCAAAACGCTTCCTTGCGTGCGATCGAGTTTGCTTCTTGGTTGCCGGCCGAGCAACGTCCGGAGCATACGACTGGTTATGAGGGATTCTTCCATTTGACCGGTATGACCGGTTCGGTTGAGGAAGCTACTCTATCTTACATCATCCGTGACCATGACCGGAAGTTGTTCGAGGAGAAGAAAGAATTGCTTCGTACGTTGGTTGATAAGATGAATGAAGCGCATCCGGGATGTGCGCATTTGGAGCTTCGGGATCAATATTACAATATGCGCGAGATCGTGGAGCCCCAGAAGCATATCGTTGATTTGGCGTTTGAGGCGATGACCTCCGTTGGGGTAGAACCGATCGTGAAACCGATCCGGGGAGGTACGGATGGTGCCCGCCTGTCGTTTATGGGATTGCCTTGCCCGAATATTTTCGCGGGAGGCCTGAATTTCCACGGACGTTATGAGTTTTTGCCCGTTCGTTCGTTGGAGAAGAGTATGGAAACAGTTATAAAAATCATAGAGCTATCGGCTCGTAAATCTTAAATGCAATAATTACATGAAAACAACTCCGTTTACCGACGTGCATGTCGCCTTGGGCGCGAAGATGCACGAATTCGCAGGTTTCAATATGCCTATCGAATATTCCGGAATTATCGACGAACACATGACTGTAGTGAATGGTGTAGGTGTGTTTGATGTTTCCCACATGGGCGAGTTTTGGGTAAAAGGCCCGAACGCCTTGGCTTTCATTCAAAGCGTAACTTCTAATGACGCTTCTGTCTTGCCGCTTGGCAAGGCTCAATATACTTGCTTCCCGAACGACAAGGGAGGTATCGTGGATGACCTTTTGGTATATCATTACGAGCCGGAGAAATATTTGCTGGTCGTAAACGCCGGTAATATCGACAAGGATTGGGATTGGTGCGTAAGCCATAATACGGTAGGTGCCGAATTGGAGAATTCTTCCGACCGTACGGCTCAATTGGCTATCCAAGGACCGAAAGCACAGGAGGTTCTTCAACGTCTTACTCCGGTTGATTTATCTTCTATTCCTTACTATTCATTTGTGACGGGTGAGTTCGCCGGTTGCAAGAACGTGATTATCTCCAATACGGGTTATACCGGTGCGGGTGGCTTCGAGTTGTATTTCTATCCGAGTGATGGGATGACGATTTGGAACGCTATCTTCGAGGCTGGAAAGCCGGAAGGGATCAAGCCGATCGGTTTGGGAGCACGTGATACACTTCGTCTTGAGATGGGCTTCTGTCTGTATGGAAATGATTTGGATGATACGACTTCTCCGATCGAGGCTGGTTTAGGCTGGATCACGAAGTTCGCCGAGGGTAAGAACTTTACGAATCGTGCGGAATTGGAACGTCAGAAGAAAGAGGGCGTAACCCGTAAGTTGTGTGCTTTCGAGTTGCAGGAAAAGGGAATTCCCCGTCATGGCTATGAGATCGCCGATGCGGAAGGGAATGTAATTGGCGTGGTTACTTCCGGTACGATGTCTCCGGTATTGAAGAAGGGGATCGGTATGGGATACGTGAAACCTGAGTTCGCGAAAGCGGGTACGGATATCTTTATCAAGGTGCGTAATAAGAACTTGAAGGCTCAAGTGGTAAAGGCTCCTTTCCGTAAATAAGAGATAAGGCTATCTATAAATAGTTCGAAGGCGATGTTCCTCACGGAGCACCGCCTTCTTTATTATAGAAAAGTTGGACATGATTAATATGTTGTTCCCTGGAAAATGTTCGATTGTGAGTACGGAAGTAGGGTACCGGTCATTCTCAAGTTTCTACCGGAGAAGTTCGGGTCTACGGTAACGGTTGCGTTGTTTGTTCCGTTGGTAAGCATCAAGCTAACGGTAGCGGAGATAAACACACCCTGTACATTCATGTTCAGATAAACATTGCCCTTGTCATCCTGCTTGGTCTGGATATTGGAGGCGCTACCTTGTACGGTGATACCACCTAATCCGTTAGGACCGGGATACGGAGAGTTGGACGCGATCTGGACCATAGCCTGTCCGTCATTCAAAGATACGAAGTTCGTATTTGAATTTACGTAGAATACCTGTCCGTTCATCGGTTGTATGTTGTTAGCCTCCAATACGAATGATTGGTTGTTGATAGCTTGTACAGCGGCGTTAAACTCTTCTTGGCCTTCTACGGCATCTTGTGCCAGACGCTCTTGTTTTTTGATTTCTCTCTCTACTTTTTTGGCTTCCTTTGTTATCGATTTTTGAGCCATTACTTGTGTCATTCCGCACATAGCGACAGCGAGAACGACGATAAAAGATACAATTCTTTTCATACTTGATTTAGTTTTAAAACGGTTTTAAATTGTATAGATTAAACAGCGTCGTTGCGAAAAAGTTCCTGTGACTTATCCTTTTTATAGATACAATAACATTTCCACGGAGTATTTATGTTAAACAGAAATCGTACATTTGTAAATAAAGAACATAATACGATAGAATATGGATAAAGTACGTTTTGGTGTAGTCGGAACCAATTTCATAAGTGATTGGGTAATTGCCGGAGCCCGGCAGGATGAGCGTTTTGAACTGGTAGCTGTATATTCGAGAACTCAGGAGACGGCAGATGCTTTCGCCTCGAAACATAATATACCGTATACGTTTACCTCCTTGGAGGAGATGGCGAAAAGCCCGTTGATCGACGCCGTGTATATTGCCTCCCCGAACTTCCTTCATGCCTCCCAGAGTATTCTTTGCATGAGCTATGGCAAGCATGTTCTTTGCGAGAAACCCTTCGCTTCCAATGCGAAAGAAGTACGTGCGATGATCGAGGCTTCCCGTACATATAATGTCACGTTGATGGAGGCGATGAAGCCTACGCTTACGCCGAACTTTCTTGCCGTGCGAGAGAATCTTGGGCGTGTAGGTACGGTTCGTCGTTATTTCGCCTGCTATTGCCAGTATTCCTCCCGTTATGATAAGTTCAAGGAAGGAATCGTGTTGAACGCTTTCAAGCCGGAGTTGTCTAATGGGGCCATGATGGATATCGGTATTTATACGGTCTATCCGATGGTTGTCTTGTTTGGTCGTCCAAAGAAGATAGATGCCTCGGGCATAGTCCTGTCCTCAGGAGCGGACGGGCAAGGGGCCGTGAATTTCTTGTATGAGGGGATGAACGCCACGGTGCTTTATTCTAAGATCGCCAACTCCGCCTTGCCTACCGAGATACAAGGGGAGGAGGGGAACTTGACCTTGGACCGGATCAATATCATCCGTAAAGTGACGTATTCTCCCCGTTTAGCTCCGGCGATGGGAAAAGGCCCGGAACCGGTTCCGGAAGACCTAAGCGTGGTCGCCGATAAGGATGAGTACTATTATGAGGTAGCGGAATTTATCAACCTCGTCTTGTCTGGCAAGCGGGAGTCAGAAATCAATAGCCTTGATAATTCTTTGATTACATTGGAGATTATCGATGAGGTACGCCGGCAGTTGGGAATTGTCTATCCGGCGGATTGATAACTCTTCGTGATTTTCCTCTTTTTCCATCGGGGTGAAAAACTTTTTCCACCGTGATGAAAAAGCTTTTTCACTACGATGGAAATCCTTTTTCATCACGGAGAAAAAAGGGTTACTTGTATTTTTATTACCTTTGTGTCCTTAATTGTTTAGGATGTACATATATAATTCAATACCCCATATAACGAACACGCTAAATCTGGGAAAGGACCTATTGGAGGTCTTATTTGAGAAAAGAAAATCATTACCGTTTCGCTATGATTATGCGTTGGATATTATCGATGAGAATAAATTGAATATCTTGATCGAGCGTGAGGTGATCCGCAGGAACGGCCCTTATATCGAGATGGATGAGCATTATCTCTCTTTCTATGAGCTGCTTCTGGAGGCGAATGAGGAGATTTCTACCTCGGTGATCGATGAGAATATCCAGTTGGTGTATCAATTGATCGATTATTATAGCAAGGAGGATAACGATTTGCGTAAGCTGGGCTATCTGCGATCGGTCAAGGCGCATTTGCGGAAGATCGGGAAGATCTTGGTACGTAACGTGGTGTCCTTGCAACGGGTGATCGATAATACGTTCAAGAACGAGCCGAGCTATAAGGTGAAGATCGCCAAACTGGAGAATCTGGACGCTAAACGAATCGAGATCAACCGCCTGATCGTGGAAGTGGAGAAGCTGCTGGATCGGGAACGGACTCCCTTTTTCGCCCAAGTCCCGGACGAGGAGCTGTTGACGATCGCCCGTGAGTTGAAGACGGAGTTATTGAGCGCCGGCCATAGCTTGATCCATTCCCAACAGGATATCATTGATTACTTGAACCAGATCCGTACGCAGGTAGGTTTTACCCGTAAGCTGCGTCGTATCAAATATCTGCGGGAGCAGTTTGAGTTACAGGAGAACACGAATGTACGGGAGGTGGTAGATGCGGAGCGTTCCGTGGTATTGGAGGGCGTGCAGCCTACCTTATTCAAGATTTCCATTCCTTATTTGCAAACGGACGAGGCGCTGGATGTCATCTTGAAGGTGGCCGACGGCATGCGGCCGGACAAGGCGATCCACCGGCAGGAGCTGGGCGTGATCTCCGCCGAGCAGATGGAGAATCAAGAAGTGGGGGAGGCCGCTATCAATACCCGGAAAATGATGGATATTTTTAGCCGGACCGGAGGGGATTTGTTCTCTTTCGTGATGGGCTACGAGTATAACCGGGAGATGGATTTCGAGGCGAAGGTTACGTTATTTTGCCGTTTGCTCTCCCTCTATGAAAATGAGTTGGAGATAACAGACCGTTTTGGGCATACGGAGCATATAGAATATGCCATTATTCAAAGAACCTAGTTGTAGAGACGGGGCGTGCCCCCTGTGATGAGACGGGGCACGCCCCGTCTCTACAACTGGATAAAATAAAACAATAATAATAAGATGATAGATAATTTACCGGTACAGACCGCACAGATCTATGATTACCTGTCGAAAGGTAATTTTCTGTGCTCGAATACAAGTGTAAAGGAGTTGAGGACACTCTTCTCGGTCGTAGAAGATAATTTTGAGCGTTTACGTGATTATTTCTCGCATATCAATTTCGTGTTGGAGCAGGGGAATAATTACTTCTACTTCTCCCGCAAGGAGCCCCGGGCTACCTTGGAGCAAAAGCTCCAGCGTTTCTTCGCTTGGATCGATATCATGGACTTCTTCTGTACGTACGATACGGCCTTCGGGCCCGGTTTCACCTTCTCGCCGGCGGAGATATTGGTACGTTCCCGTATCGACATGGATCTGGAGATGAAGCTGGACGGGTTGAAAAAACATACCGGAGGCAAGGAGAAACGCAAGGATATCCTCGATACCATCTTGGACAGGATGACGAAAGAGGGCTTTATCGAGTGCGTAAGCGATATGAACGGGACGTGGAAAGTGCTCTCCTCGTGGGATTACCTCACAAAGATGATCCATAGTATTAACATAAAGAACGAAGATGAGATATCTCAATAAAATAGTATTTATAAACAGCGCCGCTATCCGTTACTCGGAAGTACAGCTGGATGGAAATATACATTTAATCGGAACGCAGGGAGTGGGGAAGAGTACGATCCTCCGTGCGATCCTTTTCTTTTACAACGCCGATACGCAGCGGCTCGGAATCCCGGTCGAGAAGAAATCGTATCAGGATTATTATTTCCCTTATGCCGATTCCTCGATCATCTACGAGGTAGCGAGGGAGGATGGTTGGTTTACGGTACTTAGCTATAAGACGATGAACCGTATCTGCTACCGCTTTATCGCCTCTCCGTACCGGCCGGATCTTTTTATCGACGAGGAGGGAGCGCCTTATCCGTCGGATCGTATCCGCTCGGTGCTCGATAAGAACGGTATCAAGTATAGCGGGGCGGTCTCCACGTATGAGGAATACCGGAATATCCTCTACGGAAACTCGGATAATAAACGGGATTACTCCTGTTATTCCTTGATGGAGAGCGGCTCCTACCAGAATATCATCCGTACGATCCAGAACGTCTTGCTGAACTCACGCTTGGAGGCGGATTATATCAAGCAGACGATCATCACCTCCTTGAACGAGGCGGATAGCGTGATCGACTTGAGCCGTTACCGGAGCCATCTATCTGGTTTTGAGGCGCAACTGAATGATATCGGTGTTTTCCGTGAGCCGGGTATGGCGCAGAAGGCCGCTGGGATCTCTACCTTGTCGGACGATATCCGTAAGCGGGATTTACGGATCAACGATCTGTGCCGCCAATTGCGCGGGGCTTATCTGGAAACGGAGCGTATCTTGCCGGAGTTGTCCCGGAAGGTACACGAGCAGGAGGCGGTCAAATCGGATTTCTATAAGCAAAGGGATAAGCTAGACGCTGAATCGAAGAACCGGACAGCCACGATGGAAGGCGAGTTGGCCGTGCTGAAAAACGCCTTGTCGGAGGCGGAAGCGAAACGGGTTTTCTATGCCGGAAAAGATATCCGGATGGCGATGGATCGTTGTAACAAATTGGAGATCTTACAGCAGGAACAGGAATCCTTAGTCGTGGAGAAAGACTTACTTTCTTCCAAGAATAAAGAAGCCTCGGTCTTGCACGCCAATTTGATCGCTAATTTGAAGAACGAGTTGGCCGGCTTCGAGAACGAGAAACAGAAACAATTACTGGCAGCAGAGACCGAGATCAATGCTCGTCGGGAGGCTCGCCGGGAGTATTATCGACGGCTACGGGAGGAATCGCGCCATGCCGCCTCGGAGGAGAAAGAGCGTTTGTTGGTGGATCGGGAGAAACGTACGACGGAGGTCGCCGCCTTGAAGATGCGTATCCCGACTGCCCGGGGGCAGTCGGGAACCTCGGAGGAATTGGAGGCGGTCAAGGGGCGTCTCGGCAATTACGATGCGAACCGGAAGGACTTGGAGCTGAAGATCCGTGAGCTGAAGTACGAGTTGAACTACCAGACGAAAGAGTTCGAGACCGCCGAGAAGCATTTGGATGAGGATTATCAAAAGCTAGCGGAATCCAACGAGGTGAAGATCGAGGCCCTGAGCGCTAAGCTAGCGGAACTGACGGAGTTCTTGGACAACCAGAAAGATAGCTTCTTCAACTGGCTGTCCGAGCATAAACCCGGCTGGGAGCAGACGATCGGGCAAGTGTGTGACGAGCGTCTGCTTTACGGGAAAGAGTTTACGGCGGAGGTAGGCGAGGGAGATACCTTTTATGGAATCCGCTTCACCTCCGGGATTCACCGGAATGTCAAGACCAAGGAGGATTACTTGACGGAGAAGAAGGAGGCCGAGGAAAAACGTGCCGGAATCCAGCGGTTCATCGCTACGGCGCGGCAGGATTTGGAGGCGGCTAAAGAGAATCTTCGCAAGCAATATCAATCCTCGGTGAAGCCCATCAAGGAGGATATCTATCATGCGGAATATGAGTTGGAGCAACTGGCGGTCCGCAAGAAGGAAGACGAGTCTCGTCTGTCGGCCTTACGGGATCAGGCGACCCGTCTCAGGCAGGAGGAGATCCGGCGCTTGGAGGAGGAGTTGAACGCTGCCGAGGCCGTCCTTTCCTCGATCCAGCAGGAGATCGCCACGCTTCAAGGCAAGATGGACCGGGAACTCGCTTCCTTGGATGAGCAAGAGAAAGATGAGTTGGCTGCTTTGGATAAGGAACTCTCCGTCGCGAGGGAAGCTATCTCGGAGGAGATCGCACGCAAGAAAGCGGAGCTGGAAGAGCGCAAATCCGGATATGACAGGGAGCAATTGGATAGCCTGACCGCTAGCGGTGGCGATCCGAAACGTTTGGAGGAGATCCATTCCCGCTTGGCGTATATCGGTGGGGAGATTAAATATATCAACGAGACCAAGGCATTGATTATCGAGTATCTGAAAGATAAACGAGAGATGCTGGATAAGGTACCCGACTGGACGGCGGAGAGCCTGCGCTTGCAGCAGATCATCCACGGGGAACGGGAGGAATTGAAAAAGCGTCTGGCGGACGTGAACCGGAGTATCTTCAAGGTAGATGCCGAGTTGAAGGAGCTGAGGGAGGCCAACCGGAAAGCGTTGGAGAACCGGGAGGAATATCACCGCTCTACCCTGTTGGACTGGTTTACCTCTAGGGAATCCATCTTCTCTTCCATGAACCGTACCGATACGGATGGCGATTGCCGTTCCTTGGTACGGGAGATCACGATCCGCGTCAGCGAGCAATCCCAGAAGCTTTCCGAGCTGCGCAAGGAGATAACCGCCTACACCGGCAATTTCTCCGAGGATAATGTGTTCGCCTTCAAGACGAGCTTCTCGGATGATAAAGAGTATATGGATTTCGCTTGCGACTTGAAGGAGTTTATCGACGAGGATAAGGTCTCGGAATACCAATCGCGTATCAATACCCGCAACTCCGATATCTTCCGGCAGATTACGGCGGACACGAAAAGCATGGTCTCTCAGGAAGGCAATATCCGTGGCGTGGTGGATCAGATCAACGCCGATTTCAAGGAGAAGAACTTCGTGGGGATTATCCAGTGTATCGAGATGCGTATCGATCCGAGCCAGAACAAGATCGTCAATCTGTTGAAGGAGATCAAGCGATTCAACGAGGAATATAGCTGGGATTTGGGGCAGAACCTGTTCGCTTCCTCGGCCGACGATACGGCTACCCGGGAGAAGGCGACGATGTTGCTACGTGAGTTGATCAAGTCGATGGACGCTTATTCCGGCAACTTGATCCGCTTGGCGGACTTCTTCGACCTGAAGTTCCGGGTGATCGAGAACCGAAATGATACGGGCTTCGTGGAGCGCCTTACGAACATAGGCTCCGAGGGTACGGATATTCTGGTCAAATCCATGGTAAATATCATGTTGCTGAATGTGTTCAAGCGGAATGCCTCCACGGTATTCTCCGATTTCAGGCTCCATTGCATGATGGATGAGATCGGGAAGCTACACCCGAATAACGTGGCGGGGATCTTGAAATTTGCCAACGACCGGGATATTCTCTTGATCAATGGTTCGCCGACCGAGCAGGATGCCCTGTCCTATAAGCACATCTATAAACTGGAGAAGGACGGTGATAGCTTCACCCGGATCCGGAGGGTGATCACGCAGTTCGATTAGCCGAGGCCTCCGGAGCCTTCACGACGATCGTTTTCCGTTTTTCTTACAGCTCCGCGATCTCCTTCAGCCAAAGCGTAGCCATCGCATCGCTCGGCATTCGCCAGTCTCCACGCGGGGAGAGGCTGATGGAACCTACTTTTGGGCCGTCCGGCAGGCAACTGCGCTTGAACTGTTGCTGGAAGAAGCGGCGGAAGAAGGTATGGAGCCATTTCTTGAGGGTGGCATCGTCGTAGGTTTCCCCGAATGCCCGCTTCGCTAAGAAGTAGATCTTCGCGGGGGAGGCACCGAAGCGCAGGAAGTGATAGAGGAAGAAATCGTGCAGCTCGTAGGGGCCTACCAAATCCTCCGTCTTCTGCTTGATATTTCCATGCTCGTCGGCGGGAATCAGCTCCGGGCTGATCGGAGTATCTACAATATCTAATAACGTGGCGCGGGAAGCCTTGTCTACCTTGTTGTTGGCCACCCATTCCACTAAATATTTAACCAATGTCTTGGGAATGCTACCGTTGACGCCGTACATAGACATATGGTCGCCATTGTAAGTAGCCCAGCCCAAGGCAAGCTCCGAGAGATCCCCCGTACCGATCACGAGGCCGTTCGCTTGGTTCGCCACGTCCATAAGAAGTTGGGTACGCTCGCGGGCTTGGCTGTTCTCGTAGGTCACGTCATGTACATGGATGTCGTGATCAATATCCTTGAAATGTTGGACGCAAGCCTCCTTGATGGAGATCTCCCGGAGGGTCACGCCCAGGGAGCGTATCAAGTCGCAGGCATTGGTATAGGTACGATCCGTCGTTCCGAAGCCGGGCATGGTGATGCCGATGATCTTATCCCGTGGGATCTTCAAGGCATCGAAGGTCATGACGGTGACCAGTAGGGCTAAGGTGGAATCCAGTCCCCCGGAGATGCCTACGACGGCGGTTTGGGCGTGGGCATGGAGGACACGCTTGGCGAGTCCCGCTACCTGTATATGGAATATTTCCTCGCAACGTTCTTTCAAGGCATCGCCGGAAGGGGTAAAGGGATGCGGGTCGATTGCCCGGGTCAAATCCAGTGTCCGGTTGGGAAGGCTGAATGAGACTACGGTGCCGTTATCCATGTTATGGTTGAGATAACCCTGCATGAAACTGGTGTTGATCCGTCGGTCGTTCTGTAAGTTCTGGATATCGATCTCGCTGATAACGAGTTGCTCCTCCATGGAGAAACGCTCGGATTCCCTTAACAACGTGCCGTTCTCCGCTATGATACCGTTTCCCGCGAATACGAGGTCGGTACTGGATTCCCCGAAACCGGCGGAAGCGTAGACGTATCCGGCGATACAACGTGCGGATTGCTGGCAGATCAAGGATCGTAAGTAAGCATGCTTACCGATCAACTCGTTGCTGGCGGATAGATTGAATATCAAGTTCGCCCCTTGCATGGCTAGCTCGGAGCTGGGAGGGATGGGAACCCAAAGATCCTCGCAGATCTCGATACCCACGCGTACCTCATCGTACTCGAAGATCAGGTAGCAATCCAGCGGCACTTCCCGGTTACCGATCGTGATCATGGATTGCTGTAGGTGTGAAGAGGCCGTGAACCAACGCTCTTCTTGGAACTCCTTGTAGCTGGGCAGGTAACTTTTGGGCACTACCCCCAATATCTCGCCCCGTTGGAAAGCGACGGCGGCGTTTATCAGTTGGCTCCCGCTGACAAGCGGGCAACCTACGATCGTTAGTAAATCCAGATCGGCGGTGTTGTTCACTAAATCCAGCAAGGCTTTCTCGGCGTTTCTGAGTAAGGTCTCTTGCGAGAACAAATCCATGCAAGTATAAGACGTAACCGATAATTCGGGGAAGGCGATGATCTGGACCTCTTTTTGGGACGCTTGGCGCATCAATCCCTCGATCTGTTGAATATTATAAAAGCAGTCAGCCACTTTAACCTGTGGTACGGCTGCCGCTACTTTGACGAATCCGTAATTCATATTTGTTATTGTTTATCTGATAGATGTTCTTAATTTATCGGGGTTTTGACGACAATCCCACAACAATACGATACGTATGGAACGTTTTCCTTCTTGGGTATATATAAGTTTATGATGTCCCTCGATCAAGGAGCGATATTCCTTGTCTCTATCGGCGAAAGTCTCTTCTATAGTACCAATAAGAGGATTGTTCTTTATCCGGATACAATTCTTCTCCAACTTATCGATAAAGTTGAGAGCAGCTTGTTTCCCAAAATGCTTTAAACAGTAGGCTATGGCTAAATCAGCTTGTCTTTTCGCACGGGGTGCCCAGATTACTTTAGGTTGTTTCTCCATGTCTCAAAGAATTGGTGCATATCATCCTCATTGATGCCTTTACCTTCTTCTAGCTCCTGTTCGGCTATATCTATTTCCCTATTGGCTTCTTTCAAACTGAATGAAATGGGAGATGCTGCATTCGCCTTGGACATAATTCGTTTCATATATTTCTCGATCTTTAGGACCGTTTCCATATCGTCTATTTTATTGAGATACCTCTCGATAAAGCTTTCTCTCCATTGTTGTAACTCTATTGTCGTCATATCAATTTCCCTCCTATATATTTATGCCCCAAAGGTATGTATTTTGTATGGGATAAAAAAGAAGGAGAGGTATACTTCGCAGCATCCTCTCCTTGTTAACACAAAACAATCAACAAAAAACTACTGTCTGAATAAGACTATCTGATGAATAAAAGCTCACGGTATTTCGGCAAGGTCCATATCTGGTCGTCGACAACCAGTTCCAACTTGTCGATATGGTAACGGATGGCTTCCATCATCGGGACGATCCGGTCGTGGTAAGCGATCGCCTTCTCCCGCTCGCTCTCGATCTTGTTGGCTATCTTGCGGGCGTTGACCATCTCGTCCACTTTTTCCTTGATGAAGATCGTGCGGTTCGCTATATCCTCGATGATCTCCATGTTCTTGGAGGATAGATGGGCGGCTTTATCGGCGGGGAATAATTCACGCATCTTATATACGTTGTCGATCAAGGAAGACTGGTATTTGGTGGCCATCGGGATGATATGGTTCATTGTCAGGTCGCCTAATACACGGGCCTCGATCTGGATCTTCTTTGTGTACATCTCCCATTTGACCTCGTTGCGAGCCTCCAGCTCCTTACGGGTCATGACTCCCGTGGACTCGAACATGCGGACGCTGCTATCTTTCAAATAAGCGTCGAAGATCAAAGGCACGCTGGTCTCGCAATCCAAACCCCGGCGTGCGGCCTCGGCCTTCCATTCCTCGCTGTAGCCATTGCCGTCGAAATGGATCGCCTTGCATTCCTTGATATCTTTGCGGATTACCTCGATGATAGCGGCGAACTTATCCTTTCCGGTGGCTATCTTAGCGTCTACCTCGGCCTTGAACTGCCTCAACTGATCCGCTACGGCGGCGTTCAATACCAGCATGGCGGCGGCGCAGTTCGCGGAGGAACCTACGGCACGGAACTCGAAACGATTACCGGTGAAGGCGAAAGGGGAGGTACGATTACGATCCGTGTTATCGATCAATAACTCGGGGATACGGGCGATATCGAGTTTCATGCCTTGCTTTCCCGCTAGGTTGAAATCTTCCGTATCGCTGTTCTCCAGATGTTCCAAAACCTTGGACAACTGTGTACCTAAGAAGCTGGAGATGATCGCTGGGGGAGCCTCGTTCGCTCCCAGACGATGGGCGTTGGTCGCGCTGGAGATGCTGGCCTTCAGCAATGCGTTATGGGTGTACACGGCTTTCAGTACGTTGACCACGAAGGTCACGAAGCGCAGGTTGTCTTCCGGCGTCTTACCCGGTCCCATCAAAAGGATTCCGGTATCGGTTCCCAGCGACCAGTTATTGTGCTTGCCGGAACCGTTCACGCCTTTGAACGGTTTCTCGTGCAACAGGACACGGAACCCATGTTTGCGGGAGATCTTGCGCATTAGGGCCATGATCAGTAAGTTATGGTCATTGGCGAGGTTGCATTCCTCGAAGATGGGAGCTAGCTCGAATTGGTTCGGGGCGACCTCGTTATGACGGGTCTTTACGGGAATGCCAAGTTTCAATGCCTCAACCTCGAGGTCTTTCATGAATTCCATGACACGGGTGGGGATGGCTCCGAAGTAATGATCCTCCAACTGTTGGTTCTTCGAGCTCTCGTGCCCCATCAGAGTACGGCCGGTCATCAACAGATCTGGACGTGCGGCGTATAGGCCCTCGTCTACTAGGAAGTATTCCTGTTCCCAACCTAGGTAGGCGTATACTTTCTTCACGTCCGGGTTGAAGTAGTGGCAGACATCGACCGCCGCCTTGTTCACGGCTTCCAAGGCTTTCAGCAAGGGAGCTTTGTAGTCGAGGGACTCGCCTGTGTAAGCGATGAAGATCGTCGGGATGCACAGGGTGTCTCCTACGATAAAAGCAGGGGAGGAAGGATCCCAAGCCGAGTAGCCACGAGCCTCGAACGTATTGCGGATACCGCCGTTCGGGAAACTGGAGGCATCCGGCTCTTGCTGGATCAGTAGTTTCCCCTCGAATTCCTCAAGTACGCCGCCTTTACCATCGTGCTCGATGAAAGCATCGTGCTTCTCGGCGGTACCTTCCGTCAAGGGATGGAACCAGTGGGTGTAGTGGGTAGCGCCTTTTTCCATCGCCCATTTCTTCATGCCGGAGGCCACGGCGTTCGCTGTCTCACGGTCTAACGGGGTACCGTTGTCGATGGAGTCCACCAGTCTCTCGTACGCTCTCTCTGGAAGATATTTGAACATCTTCTCACGGTTAAATACTAACTCACCGTAATACTCGGAAGGTCTCTCGGCGGGAGTGGTTAGCTCGGTCGCTTTTTTCTCGAACGCCGATTCTACGACTCTAAATCTTAACTTTGACATAATACCTGATGATTATTGTTGTTTATAGTAAATGACTTATCTTAGCCACTTCCTCAGCCTAGCCATGGCCTCTAGGGTGTCATCCCTATCGCCGAAAGCGGTGAGGCGTAGATAACCTTCCCCGCTCGGCCCGAATCCCACTCCGGGGGTTCCGACTATCTTGACTTCATAAAGCAGTTTGTCAAAGAATTTCCATGAGGAGAGGCCGTCCGGGGTCTTTAGCCAGAGGTATGGGGCGTTATCGCCTCCGTACACCGTGAGACCGCAGTTTTGCAGGCCCTCTTTCATGATCTTCGCGTTGGTCATATAATAATTGATAGTAGCTGTCACTTGCTGTTTCCCGGCGGTGGAATAAACCGCTTCCGCACCCCGTTGGGTTATGTAACTGGTTCCGTTGAATTTCGTGCATTGGCGACGGTTCCATAATTTGTTCAACTGTACCCGTTGCCCGTCCAGCGTGAAGGCGTTCAGCTCCTTCGGTACGACCGTGTATCCGCAACGTATTCCCGTGAATCCGGCGGTTTTAGAGAAGCTCCGGAATTCGATAGCTACCTTCTTCGCTCCTTTGATCTCGTAGATAGAGTGGGGGATATTCGGGTCCTGTATATAAGCCTCGTAAGCGGAGTCGTACATGATAAGCACGTCGTTGGCGAGGGCATAGTTTACCCATTTCTTCAATTCGTCCTTAGTCAAGGTCGTTCCGGTCGGGTTATTGGGATAGCAGAGGTAAAGGATGTCCACCCTGCGACTGGGCAGATCCGGTACGAAGTTGTTTTCCTCCGTGCAAGGGATGTATACGACATCGCTCCATTTCCCGTTTTCCAATACCCCGGTGCGTCCGCTCATTACGTTCGAGTCGATGTAGGCCGGATATACGGGGTCTGTCACCCCGATACTATTGTCGTGGCGGAGCATGTCACCTATATTTCCACAATCGCTTTTCGCCCCGTCGCTGATGAATACCTCGCTCGGTTCGATAAAGACTCCCCGGCTGGCATAATCGTTCTTGATGATAGCGTCGATTAGGAAAGGATATCCCTGCTCGGGGCCATATCCGTGGAATGTATCCTTGCTCGCCATTTCTTCCACGGCTTTATGCATCGCCTCGATAACGGCGGGGGCAAGTGGTTGCGTAACGTCACCAATACCCATTCGAATGATCTTATCCTTGGGATGGGTAACCTTGAAGCTGTTTACCTTTTTCGCGATGTCGGAGAAAAGGTAATTGTTCTGTAGTTTCAGGAAATGTTCATTAATTAGTGCCATACTCAGTTCTTTTGTTTTTATGTTGTTGTTTTTGTTGTTTTGTCTTGTTCCCCGTGTCAGACTTTGATGAATCCCTCGAACACGTTGACCGCTCCGCCGGTCATAAAGACCTTACCGCTTCGCTCGTCCCACTCGATGGTTAAAGGGCCCCCATCCATGATGACCTTCGTCTTTCGCTTTGTCTTCCCACGTACGACCCCGGCCACGGCGGTGGCGCAAGCTCCGGTTCCGCAGGCTTGGGTGATGCCGGAACCTCGTTCCCACACCCTCATCCGTACCTCGTCCGGCTTTAGCACCTGCACGAACTCCACGTTTGTCCGGTCCGGAAAAAGCGGGAGGCATTCCAGTAACGGGCCTACGCTTGCCAGATCGATCTGGTCCATCTCGTCCACGAAGATAACCAAGTGAGGATTTCCCATAGAGATGACGGTGCCGGTGTAAATTTCTCCTCCAGCCTCAACCTCCAAGGCGATCTCGCCTACGGCAGGCATTCCCATATCTACCGTGACTTCAGTGACCTCTTCACGCTCTATTTTCAATTGTAGCTCTTTGATACCTGATAAGGTCTCTAAGGTGACCTTGTTCTTTTGCGTTAGGCCGGCCTCATAGACATATTTGCCAATACATCTGGATGCGTTTCCGCACATCATCGCCTCGGAGCCGTCCGCATTATAGATATGCATACTGAAATCCGCGATGTCTGAAGAACCTATCAAGACCAAACCGTCAGATCCTATGCCTGTGTGCGGCTTGCTCCATGCGATAGATAATTCCTCGGGGTTGTCTATCGGATAGGCCATCGTGTTTACATAGATGTAATCATTTCCGGCACCGTGCATCTTTGTGAATCTGATTGATTTTGTCATTTTGATGATATTATTCTTTATATTATTTCTTTTTGTTTTATTGTAATGCAAATATATAACGTTTTGATAAGTATATAACAGATGAGAGGCTCGAATGTTTTATAAATATGAGGTTTGTAATAGATTGAAGTTGTAATATGTGCTTTTAGTTATAAATGATAATTAGAAGTACGTATTTTGGTTTTATATCGTAATATATGCTTTGCGAATATGGGTTGCTGTAACTGTAAGTAAAAAAGCTATATATCTATCTATTTGCTTAAAATAAGTCTGTTTGTCTGACGAGCCTCTTTTTCAAGAAGCCTCAACTAGGGATAGATAATGGGTGAAAATACGTATTTAACCACTGATTTCTACGTAAAAGGTCATGTTTTGTCACACGAAAGGTCGCGTTGGGCGACGCAAGTAGTGGCGTTAGCCAACGCGATAGGTCGCGTAAGGCGATACATATAGTCGCGTCGGGCGATACAACCGTATGAAATGCCTCTTTTATCCGTATAAAAAATATGTTTTGACCCGTATAAATGTGAACTAGCATGAATTATTTTTCTAGAACAAAAGGTCGTATTTGGCTAATATATTACTAAACAATCATTTGCTAATATTTTTTCTCATATTTAGGGACGAGAAGTACATCAGGCCAGAAAAATCAAATCTCCGGGAGTTTGGTTTACAAATTGACAAAAAGAAAGGAGCTACTCGGTTTTGTTTCCGGATAGCTCCTTTTATCAGATTAACTAATTATCTAGATAATTTATTTTACGAACTTAACAGTTGTCTTATGAGCAGATCTCAAGAGCTTAGACTGATCGATTGAGATCATATAAATACCGTTCGGCATATTCGGAGTGCTGATGTATTGCTCATCGCTAGTGATGATACCCGTAGAAACAACTTTACCTACCATATTAACGATTACATAATTACCCTTACCATTCTTTACATGAAGACCGCCAGCGGTTGTAGAAACCTTAACCTCTTCGACATCATTCTCGATAGTCTCGTTGTCTGTGATGATACCCATAGCATTAGATTTGATATACATTGTTCCTACAGGAGCTGTATAATCTGCTGGTGTAAAATCAACTGTGATAGTTTGATTTTTTAATGGCATAGTTACATCTATATTCATACTTGCTTTCAATGCTTTTGCTTCATCATCGTATGAACTCATTTTAATAGTTGCTTTAGCTGCTTGTGTACCTACCATAGATGGAACAACTTCCATTGCAAATGTAGTAATACCTTTACTATCTGCTTCAGACTCAAATTCAGTTGTACTCATGTTGAAAGAAGTAGAACTTCCTGAAATCAAATCAGTAAAAACTCCATTCAATATAGAAGATGCTAAATGTTGAGGATTAATTTCTTGGTTACCTTGTATAGTTGTCATACTAGCGTCTTCCCAACTCCAAGTAGCATCTAATGTCTTTTTCTCATACGTTGTGTAACGTGTTTGGATCTTCTTGCTATTTACAACATTGACATTTTGTACTAGTTTTTTGTATTTATCTACGTTGACAGTTCCGGAAACGTATGAGGTTAAGATTGTAGAGTCAGGAGTTATAGTACCTGCTACTGTTGCCTGTGGATTTAAATATACTACTGCATCCCCCATAGGCAATATTCCATTTGTTATGATACCCTTCAAAGATGCGTTGATTGTTGGTTTTTGACTCTGCATTTTAGTCATATCAATGGATATCTGGAAGTTTGGAAGTTTGCTTATCGCTGTTATTCCACGTAAGCTTTCTCCAATTTTAATATCATAATTATAAATAGCATTGGAACCTGTTTCTGTCATGGAAACAAGAGTGCCACTCTTTATATTAGTCATACCTAATGATGTCAATAGTGCTTCAAGATCTCCAAGATCAAGATTGGCCGTGAAGGAACTAAACGGAAGTAACCCTTTCTTTTCTCCTACAGAAAAATTCACACCGCAAGAGATAAAACCATCTAAAGCACTAGCTGTAACTTTCAAAGGTACGCTGATTTCGATAGTTTGCCCATTTGCGGTTGTCATCGTATAATCTTTGTAATCCGCAAATTTTAATTTGATATTGGCTAACATTGGCTTTACTGTAGCTGGTATGCCATTGATATCTACCTCACTTAAATTAATATTCATACTATCTGGCTGAATACTAATCGGTGTTGATGTAGCTGCACGTAACATGCCTTGTGTGCCAAAAAGCGGAGAGTTTAGTACGGTTTCAATGTTGGGATTTGTTAATCCCATGAAATCTATACCACTGATTTGTTTTACTTGATCAAATATCGCCGGTACCGCAGCTTTTACAAAAGCCACCTTTTCTTGGTCTGATATTTGTTTTTGTTGTTGTGCCATCACTGGGGTGGTAGCCATGAATGTAGCGGCTGCCAAACTAATGCATGTAAAGATTTTCTTCATATAAATTTGTTTTAAAGTGTTTTATGACTCTAGCTGGCAAAGTTATTATAAAAATTAAATGCACCAGCGTTTATTATTCATAAAAGTTGGTGCATTTTGCTACTAAAGAAAAGAAATATTCGTCAATAAGCGGATTCATGTACGCCTTTTATGGCCCTGCCGCTTGGCTCGTTCATATTTTTGAAAGCCGAGTCCCAAGCTAAAGCCTCTGCGGTAGAACACGCTACGCTAGGAATGGAAGGTACGCTTCTCGCCGCGCTTTCGCTGGGGAAATGCTCTTCAAAGATGGAGCGGTAATAATACTCTTCCTTGTTTTGGGGCGGATTGATCGGGAATCGTTTGGCGGCATTCGCCATCTCTTCATCAGTGACCGACTCGGAGGTTATTTTCTTTAATGTATCGATCCAGCCATAGCCTACCCCATCCGAGAATTGCTCTTTTTGCCGCCAAGCGATCTCCTTGGGCAAGCTGTCGGAAAATGCTTCTCGAAGTATCTTCTTCTCAATGATCGTACCCGGGCACATCTTTGCCACCGGATTCAGACGCATGGCCACATCAAGAAACTCTTTATCCAAGAACGGCACTCGTCCTTCTACGCCCCATGCGCAAAGGCTTTTGTTCGCGCGCAAGCAATCATATAAATACAGTTTGCTTAATTTACGCAGGGTCTCTTCATGGAAAGCCTGTGCGTTCGGGGCCTTATGGAAATATAAATATCCCCCGAATACCTCGTCCGCACCCTCGCCGCTTAGTACCATCTTGATACCCATGCTCCGGATCACACGGGCCAGTAAATACATGGGGGTGGAGGCTCGGACGGTAGTGACATCATAGGTCTCGATATGATAAATGACATCTCGTAAAGCGTCCAATCCTTCTTGTATCGTATAATGGATCTCATGATGAACCGTACCGATCGCATCCGCTACTTTACGGGCGGCGAGCAAGTCCGGGGCATCTTTCAATCCGATGGCGAACGAGTGGAGTTGAGGCCACCATGCGTCCGCTTTCCCATTGGTCTCGATGCGTTTCGCCGCGTATTTCTTGGCGATAGCGGAGGTGATGGAGGAATCCAGACCTCCGGATAGAAGGACGCCGTAAGGGACATCGCTCATCAGTTGGCGTTTGACGGCGGCTTCCAGCGCATCGTGAAGTTGTTGTACGTCGGTAGGATTATCTTTCACGTTGGCGTAATCTATCCAGTCACGGGTGTACCATCTCGTGAGTTTACGGTCTTCGCTATAGAAATAATGACCGGGGAGGAACGGCTCGTAATGAGTGGCGAAGCCTTCAAGTCCTTTTAACTCAGAAGATACCATCAAGTGTCCCTCGTCATCGTATCCGATGTAGAGCGGGATCACGCCGATCGGGTCACGGGCGATCAAGTAAACCCCTTTCTCCTCGTCATAGAGAGCGAAGGCGAAAATACCGTTGATATCCTCGATGAAATCAATCCCTTTCTTCTTGTATAAGGCGAGGATCACCTCGCAATCGGAGCCGGTTTGGAACTCGTAATCGCCTTTTAACCGTTCTCGTAATTCCTGATGGTTGTAGATCTCTCCGTTGACGCAGAGGATGAGTTTCCCGTCGGGGCTGACTAAAGGCTGCCCTCCGGAGGCAGGGTCTACGATGGAAAGGCGTTCATGGGCCAAGATAGCGGTTTTGCCTTGGTAGATACCACTCCAGTCCGGCCCCCGGTGACGGATTCGTTTACTCATTAATAACGCTTGTTTACGCAGGGCTTGCGCTCCGTCGTGTATATTGAATATCGCTGTTATACCACACATGATCATTAAAAATTGAAAGTTGAAAATTAGTTGGTTTGTAAGAAACGGTCGATGGATCGGGCGACATTACGGCCGGAGGCCATCGCTTTTACGACTAGGCTCGCTCCGCTGACAGCGTCTCCGCAGGCAAATAGGTTGCTGTTGGCGGTATATCCGGCGTTGTCTACGGCGATGTTATCGCGGTTGTCGGTAGCCAATCGCAGTTCTTTGATCAATCCTTCTTGCTCCGGATGCAGGAAGCCCATGGCGAGGAAAACCAGATCGGCCTCGATGATCTCTTTCTTGCCGGTCAGCCTCATCTGCGGACGGCCTCCGTCTGGGGAGGGAACCCATTCGACTTCTTCTACCTCAACCCCTATCAGGTTGTTTTTCTCTCCGATAAAACGGTTAGAGGCTAGCTTCCACCGGCGGATACAACCTTCCTCATGGCTGCTGCTGGTTTTCAGTACTTGCGGATACATGGGCCAAGGTGTCGCCGGATTCTGTCCGACGGGTGGCTGGGGCATGATCTCGATCTGGGTGACACAGGCCGCCCCATGACGGTTCGCTGTCCCTACACAATCGCTACCCGTATCACCTCCGCCAATCACTAAGACTTTCTTGCCCTTGCAATTGATCTGGCTTTTGGGCGGGATCGGGATGCCTTCTAAGATCCGGTTCTGCTGGCTTAATAACTCCAAGGCGAAATGTACGCCTCTTAAATGACGTCCCTCGATAGATAGATCCCGGGGAACCTCGGCGCCGATCGCTACGCAAACAGCGTCGAAATCTTTCACTACATCTTTCGCTAATATATCTTTGCCGACCATCGTGTTTACACGGAAAAGAATCCCTTCTTGCTCCATGATACGGATACGGCGATCGATAATGTGCTTGCCTAGCTTGAAATTGGGGATGCCGAAGCGTAGCAAGCCGCCCGGTAACTCATCTTTCTCGAATACGGTGACTTCATATCCTTTTCGGTTCAATTGGTTCGCTACGGTCAATCCGGCGGGACCGCTACCGATCACGGCTACCTTTTTCCCGTTGCGTACCGGTTGGATAGGCTGTACGTATCCTTCCCGGAAAGCGGCTTCCACGATAGCCGCCTCGTTCTCACGGATCGTGACAGGTTCGTCGCAGCTAAGTTTCAGTACGCAGCTTTTCTCGCAGAGGGCGGGGCAGACACGTCCCGTGAACTCCGGGAAATCGTCGGTCTGCTCTAATACGTGATATGCCTCTTTGTAACGGCCTTTGTATAACAAATCTTGCCATTCGGGTTGCTTGTTACCCAGCGGGCAGGTCCAGTGGCAGAAGGGTACGCCACAATCCATGCAGCGGGAGGCCTGCGTACGGCGGTCGCCGCTGTTCAAGGTCTGTTCTACCTCGCTGAAATCATCTATACGTTCGTGAACGGGACGATAGCCCGCCTCTTGTCTATGTATCGTTAGAAATGCTTTTGGGTTTCCCATTGTCTTCTTGTTTTTGTGTAAATATTTAGTAGTCTTTCTGCATCTCCGCGATCTTGCGTTGGAGCTTGCGCATCTGTTCCTCTTGGAGGACTTTCTTGTATTCGATCGGGACGATCTGGATGAACTCATCCACGTACTTGTTCCAGTTATCGAGCATTAATCCGGCCAGATGGCTGCCGGTATGATGATAATGCTTGCGGATCAATTCATGAAGTTCCTTTCGTGAGGTGCTATCCTCGATCAAGGAAAGCTCTACCATTTCCATGTTGCAATAATAATCGAAATCACCATTCTTGTTCCATACGTAAGCGACACCGCCACTCATTCCGGCGGCGAAGTTCCGGCCTGTATTGCCTAAGACGACAACCCGGCCTCCGGTCATGTACTCGCAACAGTGGTCGCCTACACCTTCCACGACAGCGATCGCCCCGGAGTTTCGCACGCAGAAACGCTCTCCGACCCGGCCGTTGATATAAACCTCACCACTGGTAGCTCCATATAATAAGGTATTACCGGCTATCGTATTGTCTTCCGCTATAAAGGTGGAGCGTACCGGAGGCATTAAACTGATGTGTCCGCCACTCAATCCTTTTCCGAGATAGTCGTTCGCCTCGCCTTCCAACCGGAAATGTACGCCGTGAGCCAGAAAGGCTCCGAAGCTCTGGCCCGCCGCCCCCTTGAACTTGATATGCAGGGTGTTCTCCGGTAACCCGATGTTCCCGTACCGCTTGGCGATCTCGCCGGAAAGCATGGCTCCTACGGAACGATCGGTGTTGGCTATCGCGTAATCCAACGATACTTCCTGTCCGGATTCGATGGCGGCCTTTGCGTGACAGATTATATCCACATCTTTCACGTTGTCGATCGCATGGAGTTGACGGGTGACATGATGGATGGCCTGCGTGGCGGCTTGTTCCGGTAGATGGATCAAGCGGCTGAGATCCAATAGATCATGTTTCTCGATATGATCAGAAGGTTTACGCATTAGTAAGTCCGTACGGCCAATGATATCGTCTAGTTTCGTATAGCCTAGCTCTGCCAGATATTCCCGAACTTCACGGGCGAGGAAGGTGAAGAAATTCACCAAATATTCGTGTCGGCCATGAAAGCGTTTACGTAATTCCTCATCTTGGGTAGCGACACCTACCGGACACGTGTTCATATGGCATTTACGCATCATCACACAGCCTAAGACGATCAAGGCGGAGGTGGCGAATCCAAACTCCTCGGCACCCAGCATCGCCATCAATACGATATCCCGTCCGGTTTTCAACTGTCCGTCTGTTTGCAAGCGGACTTGTCCCCGGAGGCCGTTCATCACGAGCGTCTGTTGAGTCTCGGATAGTCCTAGCTCGGGTGGGATTCCGGCGTAACGGATAGAGCTTATCGGGGAAGCTCCCGTTCCTCCTTCTGCCCCGGAGATCACGATCCGGTCCGCTTTTGCCTTGGCTACGCCGGCGGCGATGGTTCCCACGCCACTCTCGGATACGAGTTTCACACTGATCTCGGCTTGAGGGTTCACGTTCTTCAGATCGAAGATCAATTGCGCCAAGTCCTCGATCGAGTAAATATCGTGGTGAGGTGGGGGAGAGATCAGAGAGATTCCCGGGATCGAGTGACGGGTTCTCGCTATGATATCGTTCACCTTATAGCCGGGAAGCTGTCCTCCTTCGCCCGGTTTCGCTCCTTGGGCGACCTTGATCTGGATCTCGTCGGCGTTTACCAGATATTCCGTGGTCACGCCAAAGCGTCCGGAGGCCACTTGCTTGATGGCGGAGCGGAGCGATAACCCGTCCTCACGGGGGATGAAACGGGCCGAGTCCTCACCACCCTCGCCCGTGTTACTGCGTCCGTGTATCTTGTTCATGGCTATAGCTATCGTCTCGTGCGCTTCCCGGCTGATAGAACCGAAGCTCATCGCTCCCGTGACAAAGCGACGCATGATTGCTTCTTCCGGCTCTACCTGCTCCAAGGGGATCGGGGTGCGTCGCTTGAAGGTCAGGAAGTCACGCAAGAATATGGGGCTTTCCTTCTCATCGACCGTATGGGAATATTCCTTGAATTTCTTGTAGCTCCCCAAGCGGGTAGCCAGTTGAAGCATGGAAATGGTGTCCGGGGTCCAAGCGTGTTTCTCGCCATCCTTGCGGAAGGAATAAATGCCTTTATGTTCCAATAAAGAATCCGTGGGGTGGGAGAATGCGTCATTGTGCATGGCGATCGCATCTGCCGCTATCTCTTCCAAGCGGATACCACCGATGTTGCTGGTGGTTCCCCCGAAGTAAGTATCTGCCAGATCCCGGCTTAGGCCGATCGCCTCGAAAAGCTTTGCTCCCCGGTAACTGCGGATCGTGCTGATCCCCATCTTGCTCATAACCTTGAATAAACCCTTGCAAATGGCTTTTACGTAATTCTTCTCGGCAGTCTCGTAATTCAATTGTATCTCTTGCCTGTCTACTAGATCATCCAAGATAGCGAAAGCCATATAAGGGTTGATGGCACTGGCTCCGTAGCCTAGTAAGAGGGCGGCGTGCATTACCTCACGCATCTCGCCGGTTTCCACTACCAGCGCTGTTTGCACCCTTTTCTGCACGGAGATCAGATGGTGATGTACGGCGCTTACCGCTAACAGGGAGGGGATCACCGCTTTTTTCTTATCTACGTTCCTGTCGCTTAGGATGATATAGTTAACGCCATCGGTGACGGATTGCTCCGCTTGCTTACATAATTCGTCCAAGGCAGCTTTCAGTCCTGCGCATCCTTTCTCTGCGTCAAACAAAGTGGGGAGCTTAACACTTTTAAAGCCCTTATACCGGATGTTACACAGGAGATCCAGTTGTGTATTGGTCAAGATCGGATGGTTCAGCCGAACCATTTTACAGTGGCTCTCGGTTGGAACTAAGATATTGCTTCCCACGGCCCCGATATACTCGGTCAGGCTCATGACGAGTTCCTCGCGGATCGGGTCGATCGGCGGGTTGGTTACTTGGGCGAATTGTTGGCGGAAATAATTATAGAGGATTTGCGGACGGGCGGATAATATGGCCAGTGGCGTATCGTTGCCCATGGAGCCGACCGGTTCCGCCCCTCCCGTGCACATCGGTACGATGATACGTTCGATATCCTCACGGCTGTATCCGAACGTACGCAGTAGCTTGTCGTATTTCTCTACCTTATGAGGAATCTTACGGCCGGATTTCAACTCGTCCAATTCCACCCGGTTTTTCTCCAGCCAAGTACGGTAGGGCTGGGCGTTCGCCAGTTGTTCCTTCAGCTCGCTATCGTAATAAATCTCGCCTTTCTCGGTATCGATGAGTAAGATCTTTCCGGGTTGCAGACGGCCTTTTTCCTTGATCTCGTTAGGCTCGAAATCCATGACGCCGACTTCGGAGGCCACGACCATCATGTCATGTTTCGTGATCAGGTAGCGGGCGGGGCGGAGACCGTTACGGTCTAGCATGCCTCCGGCGTAGCGTCCGTCGCTAAAGAGCAGGGCGGCAGGCCCGTCCCACGGTTCCATCAAGATGGAGTGATATTCGTAGAAAGCCTTTAGGTCTTCGGAGATCGGGTTCTTCTCGTTGAAACTCTCCGGTACCAGCATCGCCATGGCATGCGGCAGGCTCATCCCGGAGGCCACGAAGAATTCCAATACGTTATCCAGTGAGGCACTGTCACTCATGCCCGGCTGGATGATCGGGCGTATATCGTTGATATCCGGGATTCTGGGGGAGGATAGTACGCTCTCCCGGGCCTCCATCCATCCCCGGTTGCCCCGTATCGTGTTTATTTCCCCGTTATGTGCCAGTAGGCGGAAAGGTTGCGCCAGACTCCAAGTGGGGAAGGTGTTGGTACTGAAGCGTGAATGTACCAATGCCAGTCCGCTAGTGAAATAAGGTTGCGTCAGGTCCGGAAAGTAATGGCGTAGCTGCATGGATTCCAGCATGCCTTTGTAAACGATGTTTTTGGTGGAAAGAGACGCTATATAGAAATCATCCTTGGCCGGAAGGTCGGTGGCCGATACCCTTTTCTCGACCCGCTTACGTATGAGGTATAGCTTTAGTTCCAGCTCTTGCTGATCGTTACAGCCGATGATGAATATCTGCTTGATATCAGGTTCGGTCGCTTGTGCGTCCTTTCCTAAGATTTCCGTATGAACGGGAACTTTGCGTAAGTACATCAAGGTTAATCCCTCTTTCTCGATCTCCTCGATGAGGATACTGAGGATGCTTGCTTGCTGTTCCTCGTCTTTGGGAAGGAACAGCAGTCCGGTGCCATATTTGCCTTTCTCGGGAACTGGGATTCCTTGCAGGAGGATGAACTCATGCGGGATCTGTAATAAGATTCCCGCTCCGTCACCCGTTTTGTTATCGGCTCCCTCAGCGCCTCGATGCCTCATGTTCTCTAGTACCTTAAGGGCTGATTCGATGATGTCGTGCGATTTCTCGCCGTGGATATTTACTAACATTCCTACTCCACAAGCGTCATGTTCATAAGACGGGTCGTATAATCCTTGTCTGCTATTAAAATGATTTCTGTTTGTTTTCATTTGTTGACCTTATGTTTGCGTATAAATGATTATTGCGTCAATTTGTTTCGCAAATATAGGTATTAATGGCATAATGTGATTGCTTGCAGGAGCGAAAGAACGGAGAAAAGATAAGAATATCTTATCTAAAGTTTCTGTTTGTAAGTATTTATTGGGTTTATTCTTTTTATTTGAAAGATATTTGGCTGGTTAGTTTTCTAAATGAAAGACAAACTAAAAAAGAAGCACCGTCACGTTTTGCGACAGTGCTTCTTTTTCTCCGGAAGCGCTGCCATGGATTGCGACGGTGCTTCTTTTTTTCCGGAAGCGCTGTCACGGATTGCGACGGTGCTTCTTTTTTTCCGGAAGCGCTGTCACGGATTGCGACAGTGCTTCTTTTTTTCCGGAAGCGCTGTCACGGATTGCGACAGTGCTTCTTTTTCTCCGGAAGCGCTGTCACGGATTGTGATGTCGCTTCCTATCTGTTTTATCTATCGGGATATTCTCGGATGAAATAGCGGGATAGGAATTTCCAATTATCTTGTATGATCGCCTTGCCACGTTCCGGGCTGGTAAGGCTTTTCGTTTGTGCGTCGGCCAACATGCCTCGGTCTACCAGCTCAGGCAGGAAGTAAACGCTGCAATGTTTCACGATGAAGAAAGAGAGCGCTTGCTTGGCGGCACGGTTGGCGTCGTAGAAGGGATTGTTCTCATCCTTGATCAGCTCCACGTCTCGGGTGATGACTTGGGCGCCTTCCTCGGGCGTGGCGTAGATCGCCAGTTTCTTGCCTTGCCAGTCTTCGGGAAGATGGAAGTTCTCGGCGGGGATAAGGCCGGAAGTCTCCGTGATAAATGTTTGTGCATCTTCGGTCTTGTCGAAATAGAGAAGCGGTTTGTCACCGGCGGCTTTGCGGAAAGTCTCGTATTGTTGGCGATTTTCCTCCAGCATATCGTCGGGCAGGGTGGCAACGGACTCGTCGGCGGTGTTCTGGAATACCGCATGGTCGGGATGCTCGGCGGGCAATATCTTTGCCAGCCATTGCGGGGAGGTCAGGCCTAGCAAGGAGGTCTTGCTGGTGTAGGCCATCATGCCGTGGCTGTTGACGAGCAGGTTGTTAAGCTGCTCTTGGTTGAGGTCGGGCTGCTCCTTCCAGCGGTCGTGGGCGAAGTCGCTCAGTTCCCGGGCCGACTCAGGCAGGATATAGGATTCGTAATGGAACCATTGCAATAGACGATCGTAATCCTCTTGCCGCTCGTAGCGGGTATCAAGGGCGAAAAGCTTGGCCATGCGGGTATTCTCCGGCGCCGTGGTCCACTCTTTGCAGAACAGGTCGTAGATAAGCATGCCGGTGGATTCGTTGGCAGGGTTGTCCGGACTGACGAAAGTGCCTTTACGATAGCCGTGATACTGCTGGGTATAATGCCAAAGGAGGAAACGCACGTCCTCAAGGTTCACCTCATCGTCGTAATAATGATCGTCCGGAGTGTAGAAGGGGAGGTATTTGCCGTATAGCTCCTTATGGGTAAGGATGAAGGCACGCCAAAGCCCCATGCCGGAGATCACGTCCTCGAAGTAGGCGGCCATGCGGATACAGATCTGCTTTGTTTCCTCGCCCTCGAAGGAGTTTACCAACTCGGTCTTCTCCATGATATCGTAGATACGGTTCGCTATTCCGGTATAATAGGAATCCACGGGAGTGCTTTGTTTATAGGGATGCAACTGCAACCAGTCTTTCGGAAAAATTTTAATGTTCTTCATGTTATTAAATGTCTTTATGCATTCAGGAGTGCAAATGTAGTAAAAATACGTTAGCTATGTCAAACGATAAGGAAAAGTTGCGGTCTTAAAAATGTAACATTTGTTGTCTTTATTGTTATCGGATCTAAACATCTTTGAAATACCGCCCCCGTACTTTTGCGTCGAAATCAAAGATGAAATAATAAGTAGTAAGATAATGGGAAAGAGTTTAAGGGGCAAAAGATTGAAAAGGTTAGGGCTTTTCTGGGTGGGAGTTTTCCTGTCATTCTCTCTATGGGCACAAACAGGGGTTATCTGCGGGACGGTTACGGACGCAAAGATGAAAGAACCGTTGATCGGCGCCTCGGTCGTGATCGAGGGGACTACGGTTGGCGCTATCACGGATATAGACGGTAATTTCCGTATCGAGAACGTGAAACCAGGTACTTATACGGTAGCAGCCTCTTACGTGTCGTACCAAACGCAAACGGTAAAGGATGTTCCGGTAGTCGCGCGCCAAGAGGCGGTGTTGAATATCGAGCTTTCCGATGCTAACCTCCAATTACAGAATGTGGTCGTAGTGGCCCAACGGAAATTGGGAACCGAGATGGCCGTATTAAATACCGTACGCAAGAGCCTTCCGGTCGTGAATGGTATCTCCGCCCAGCAAATCAGTAAAACACAGGATAGCGATGCCGCCGAGGTACTACGCCGTATCCCGGGAATCACCATCGTGGACGACCGTTTCATCGTGGTCCGGGGTCTGGCGCAACGTTATAATAATGTATGGCTGAACAATGCCACGACCCCTTCCAGCGAGACGGACAGCCGTGCCTTCTCGTTCGATGTGCTTCCTTCTTCCTTGATCGATAACATGATGATCTACAAGAGTCCCTCGGCCGAGCTTCCGGCGGATTTCTCCGGCGGTTTCGTGCGGGTGATGACCAAGAATATCCCGGACGGGAACACCTTCAACGTATCCTACCAAATGGGCTTCAACACGAACGCCACCTTCCGTAACTTCCAGCTGACGGATGGCACGGCGAAGGACTACCTTGGATTCGGAGCGGGCGTGAGAAACCTGCCTTCCTCTTTCCCCGCCCATTTAGGAGAACACTCCACGGATGAGGCGGCAGCCTTTACCCGCCAAATCAACCAACGTTGGGGGATCAACAAGTTCACCGCCATCCCCGACCAGAAGATTTCCCTTACCTCGCACCGCTCTTATGATGTGGGCGGCTGGAAGATCGGAAATATCACGAACTTGAACTGGAGTACCGAGTACGATTACTCGGAGACGGTGAATAACAACTACATCGCCTACGACGTGAAGAACGACGTATCCCGTCCCCGCTTTGAGTACAACGATATCCGCTATAAGAATACCTCCAAGCTAGGGGCCCTCTTTAACTGGTCATTCCAACGGGATGGCAGTAAATATGAGCTTCGCAACTTCTTCAGCCAGCGTGGCGTTTCCGCTCTGACACAAAGGGAAGGAATGAACTATTATTCCGACAAGAATATCCGTAAGTGGGAATCCCTCTATACCGGGCGTACCACTTACTCCGGGCAGATCAGCGGTGTGCATACCTTGCGAGAGAATGTCAACAAGGTAGATTGGACGGCGGGCTATGCCTTCGCCTCCTACCGTGAGCCGGATCGTAAGATCGTGAACTCCATCCTTGACGAGAACCGTACGGAACAGCCGAACTACTATGTCTCTGACCCGATGCGTTATTACCAAGAATTGAAGGATCATAGCGCCTCTATAGTCGCCAACTACGAACATAAATTCACCGTATCCGATAGGTTCGCTCCTGTTCTCAATGGAGGTGTCTACGGTGAATATAAGAGCCGTACCTTCGCTGCCCGTCGCTTTGGCTACAACCTGTTGGGTAGCGGCTACGACCGGTATGCGGACTGGGATTATACGGAGTTGTTCGCCGACGAAAATATCTCGGCGGATAAGATATGGATGCGTGAGACAACTACGAACAGTGACTCTTATACTTCCGAGAACATGTTGGGAGCCGCCTATGTCTCCGCTAAACTGAATTATGGGGAGGTGTTGAACGCTAATATCGGTGTTCGTATGGAGTACTACCAATTGAAGATGGACGGATATAGCTCGGACGGTACGACCCCGGTACACTTGGATAATAAGACGACGGATTTCTTCCCTTCAGTTAATGTTGCCTACAACCTCTCACAAAAACATTTGGTCCGCGCCGCTTACGGTCGCTCGGTCAACCGTCCGGAGTTCCGAGAGGTAGTGCCTTACGTGTACTTCAACTTCGAGCGAGACGCAAACATCGTGGGTAATACGGAGTTGAAGAACGCTTACGCTGACAATATCGATCTTCGTTATGAGTTCTATCCCGCCGCGGGCGAGATGATCACGATCGGCGGTTTCTACAAGCACTTCAAGGATCCTATCGAGGAGACGTACAACGAGGCTGGTTCCGGCCTGCAATATACCTATCATAACGCGAAGAACGCCGAGACCTTCGGCGTAGAGTTGGACGTTAAAAAGAACCTCGACTTTATAGGGCTGCGAGGCTTGAGCTTTGTGTGCAACGCCGCATATATCTATAGCCGTGTCCGTTTCGAGGAAGGGGCACCGGAGCGGGATCGCCCTTTGGCAGGGCAATCTCCCTACTTGGTTAATGCCGGTTTTTTCTACCAGTACGATGACAAGGGGATTTCCGCCTCCCTGCTCTATAACCGGATCGGGAAGCGTATTGAGTCGGTCGGTGTCCCGATGCAGAACCAGAACGAGGATATCCCTGATATATATGAGATGCCCCGCAACTCGTTGGATCTTACTTTCTCGAAGAAGATTGGCAAGATTGTCGAGATCAAGGCGGGAATCCAGGATATGTTGAACTCCAAGGTCGAGTACAAGCAGTTCGTGAAACTGACAGACGACAAAGGCGGCAAGAGCGAGCGTGAGCAACTGATCCGCAGCTATCGCCCGGGAGTGGATATCAATATCGGTGTTTCCCTTAGGTTTTGATGTTTAATTGAATATATATCTATTACAAACAAAATGTTTTTATTATGAACAGATTTCTCTTAAAAGGTTTGGCCTCTGTGTTAACGATGGCCGTTATGTTTGGGACTGTATCGTGTAGTGATGACGATGATAAACCTGATGGCTCCGTAGCCGTATCGGCTGTGGCAGTCAGTCCTACTACCGCTACTATCAAGGTGGGCGAATCCACTACCTTGTCCGCTGCTATTACTCCAAGTGACGCTACGGATAAAACGGTTACATGGAGTACTTCCGATGAAAAGGTCGCGACTGTTGATGCCGGTAAGGTAACAGCCGTGGCCGAAGGTTCCGCTACGATTACTGTAACTACGAAGGATGGCGGTAAAACGGCTACTTGTACCGTGACTGTCTCTAATGATGCTCCGTCTTCCAAAGAGGTGATATTGGAAGGAAATATCACGGCTGATCTAACGATCAACGCTTCCGACAAGAACTTCATGAAAGGTTTCGTATACGTGAAATCAGGCGCTACATTGACTATTGAGGCTGGTTCTGTTATCAAAGGTGTGTCCGTTAGTCCGGGCGAGAAAGCCGCTTCCTTGATTGTCGAGCCGGGCGCTAAGATCATCGCCGAAGGTACTGTTGACAAACCGATCGTCTTTACGTCCGATAAAGAGCCGGGTAAACGTTTGACAGGTGACTGGGGCGGTCTGATTATTTGTGGTAACGCTCGTGTGAATCGTACCAATCAACCAACTATCGAAGGAGGACCTGGTACATTATATGGAAATACGACCTCCGATGAGTTTAATGCGGAAAGTTCCGGTAAATTGAAATACGTTCGTATCGAGTTCGCCGGTTATCCTTTGGAGCCAGACAAGGAAATCAATGGCTTAACCTTCGGCGGCGTTGGTAGCGGCACGGAAGTGGAGTTCGTTCAGGTTTCATTTTCGAACGATGATTCTTACGAATGGTTCGGTGGAACGGTAAATGCCAAACACTTGATCGCTTACAAAGGCTGGGATGATGATTTCGATACAGACTTCGGTTATACGGGTAAACTGCAATTCTTGTTGAGCGTACGTGATAAGAATATCGCTGATACTTCAGACTCTAACGGTTTTGAATCTGATAACGACGGTGACGGTTCTTCCAACACTCCGCTTACCAAGCCGGTCTTCTCCAATGTAACCTTGATAGGTCCTTTCTATGGCAAGGTATCCGATAAGACACAGGCTGAGGTGGAAGCCAAGACAGCCGACGCTGCTAACGGTGCCAAGGGTGGTAAATTCCAGGCAGCCATGCACCTGCGTCGTAATACCAGCTTGAATGTTTACAACTCCGTATTCACCGGCTGGCCTTACGGACTTCGTGCTACTGATAAGAAAGGTACGGCAAACGATGGCATCGCCATCAAGAATGTGATCTTTGCTGGTATGTGGAAGAACTTCTATGAGGATGATAAGGTAAGTGAGAACTTCTTCAATCTTGCCGGTAGCAACACGACTCTGGCAACGACCAACGAGATTATCTCTAAAGATGGTGATTACTCTTCTGTCGTAGCTTCAGCTGTGCAAGGCGCTGAATTTGTCGATGAGGTATTGAACAACAGCTTCTTCGAAAAAGTAACTTACAAAGGTGCTTTCGACGGAAAGAATGACTGGACTGCCGGTTGGACTAATTGGGATCCTCAAAATACCGAATATTAATCAAGCTTGGCATTGAATAGGTTGTGAATTTGTTAAAGGCACTGAGGTATCCGGAAAGATCCCTCGGTGTCTTTTTATGTATAATTTAGATAAGAATGTATCATGAATAAAAAGCTATTGTTACTTTCCGCTTTTTTGGCGGGAGCCTCTTGGACCGTGCTGGCGCAAGACTTGGTATTGAGCGAGGGACAGTATTATACCGATGAGACACAAACCACCCCGTATACGGGCCGCTATACGGAATTCTATGAGGATGGCATGCTCAAGATGGAGCTGTACCTGAAGGATGGCCGTCCCGAGGGAACCTATGTGATCTATTATCCGGATGGCAAGATCGCCGAGGTGCGTTCCTACTATCACGGGATCTTCCATGGTGAATGGCGCACGTATAGCGATAACGGCCAGCTGATCGGCCTGGCTTCTTATAAGGAAGGGCAAAAGGACGGCCCTTGGCGTATCTGGAGCGATAAGGGAAATTTGTTGTATGAGATGTTCTATACGGCAGGGAAGAAATCTGGTGTCTGGCGTAGCTGGGATGAGGAGGGGAATCTGCTTTCCGAGGAGAATCAATAGGAATAATTGCCGTTTACATACCGTTGTAACGACATTTACCTCTAGAGGAAAAAACATTTACCATTAGAGGTAAATGTCGTTACATCAGTATGTAAACAGTTTTACCTCTAGGTGAAAATACTTTTACTTCTTGATGAAAATATTGGTAAATGTAATTGAGTGGAAATCAGAATGCTTACTCCTCATCCTCTTCTCCAAAGTCGAACTCGAAATCGAATCCGTCATCCATGAATTCCGGCTCAGTGAATTGCTCCAGTTCACGACGGTCTTTCTTGGTAGGACGTCCGAGACCTTTCGCACGGTTCACGAAACCGGAGATACGGTTCATCTCCAGAATCTCATACTGATCCGGGGTTGTCACGTTCTCCAAGTAATTCGGGACGAGCTTCGCGCCCACACGATTCTCGATCAATCCGATTACCTTAAAAGAGAAGGTGATCGGCGGTTTACGCACTTGGATCACATCGCCAACCTTGATCATGCGGGAAGGTTTGATCGTTACTCCACCTATCATGATACGCCCTTTCTTGCAAGCTTCCGCGGCTATCGTGCGGGTCTTAAAGATACGGGTCGCCCACATCCATTTATCGATACGTACCTCGTTCATATCTGTATTCTCAGTCTCTTTTTATTTATTATTAAATTGATTCATCGTAATCTGGATGCCGGCGAGGCAGAAGCTCTTGATGATCTCTGTCGCACGATCCAATATCTCTGGCATCAATTGCAATTCCTCCGGGGGAAATTTCCCTAGCACGTAATCGATCTGTCCGCCCCGTGGGAAATCGCTGCCTATGCCGAAACGAAGGCGGGAATATTCCTGCGTATTCAATAACTGGGCGATATTCTTCAACCCGTTATGCCCGGCGTCGCTACCCTTTGGTTTCAGACGTAAGGTTCCGAATGGCAATGCCAGATCATCTACGACAATCAATAGATTTTCCACGGGAATGTTCTCTTTTTGCAACCAGTACCGAACGGCGTTGCCGCTGAGGTTCATAAAGGTATTCGGCTTTAGCACGATCAAGTCACAGTTTTTCACCCGTATGCGTGCGATTGCCCCGTATCGCTCCTCAGTGAAATTGCCTCCTACGCTCTCTACCAAATGGTTGACAACCCGGAAACCTATATTATGACGGGTTCCCCAATATTCGGAACCGATATTACCAAGTCCTGTTATCAAATATTTCATTATCCTCGAATCTATAAAAGAAAGGGGAAGAACATTCTATGAATATCCTCCCCTTCATGTATTGTAATAATGTTTTTACCTCAGATTATCCTTTAGCCTGAGCACCACGAGCGGCACGAGTCAATTGAACGGCGCAAACAACAGCGTTTTTAGCGTTCATCAATTCAAGACCTTCGAAGTGCAAAGCACCTACCTGCATAGTCTTACCTAAGCCAAGGTGATCCACATTAATCGTCAACTTTTCAGGGATTTGATCGTATATAGCTTTCACTTTCAGTTTTCTCATTTGAAGAGACAACTTACCACCGGCTTTAACACCTTCTGCGTGACCTTCCAAAACAACCGGAACTTCCATTACTACGGCTTTGTCCTTAGATACTTCCAAGAAGTCCATGTGAAGGATCTCGTCAGTTACAGGTTGGAACTGCATGTCCTTAACGATTGCCATCGTCTTGTTACCGTCAATGCTTAACTCAACAACGAAAATCTCCGGAGTGTAAACCAACTTACGAACGGCTTCTTTTGTAACCGTGAAGTGAGTTACTTTTTCGCCACCGTATAATACAGCGGGAATTTCATTGTTCTTACGCATTGCTTTCAAGGCTCTTTTCTGATCAGCGGAACGAGCGACGATCTCTCTTCCTTTTCCTTCTAACTCAAATGTCTTCATTTTCTTTAATTTTTGTGTTACTCAAAATTAGTTATTTTGCTTCCTAATTTCCCATCACACGGTACGGGGCTAAAAAGCGGTGCAAAGATACGATTTTTGTTTGATGTGACAAATATTTCGCATGTTATTTGTCGGATTGTCGATCTAGCTTCACTAATTTCGTGGTTCGCATGATCCAACGGACAAGGCCGTGGGGGAGGAGCATTACGAGGGGTGTGCATATTTTGTTGAAGAGACCCGGTAATAGGGAAGCCCGGTGGTGAAACAAGGCATTAATCCCTTTTTTAGCCAGTTTTTCCGGACGCATCATGATACCTAGGCGGATCGCTAAAATCTTTAAGTTGTCGCTTAGGTTATATAAATTCGTGGCGACGGCACCGGGACAAAGTACGGTTACGCTTACTCCATAATCCAGAAACTCCGAACGCAAGCCTCGGGAGAAGCTTTTCAAGTATCGCTTGGTGGAAGCGTACAGCGTAATTCCCGGATAAGGTAGCCAACAAGATAGGGATGACATATTGAGGATATATCCATGACGCCGTTTCTTCATCTCCTGACCGAAATAATAACAAAGCTGGGTAGGAGTGGTCACGTGGAGGTAAAGCATTTTCTCGACGATGTTGGCCTTAGCTTGTAAGGTCTCGCAGAAAAAAAACATACCGGCGTTATTGACCAATACCTCTATTGGGATGTTTTTCTCTTGGCAAGTATCATATAGCTCCTTGGCCGCCCCGGGGATCGCCAAATCACGATAAAGCGGCAAAACTTCTATACCATATTTCTCGGAGAGAAACTCACCTTTCTCCCGGATCGCCTGCTCCTCATTGCTGACGATCACTAACTGATAGCCTCGTGAGGCTAGTTCCTCGGCATAGGCGAGACCTATTCCGGAACTGGCCCCCGTGACTAAAGCCCATTTCTTTTCCATTATTTATATTCAAGCCTTTTGATTTCACGTACGATACATTCCGGAAGACCTTTCACGTTCTTATGACAGACCATATCCTCGCTATACATACGGGCGATACAATAGTTACTATGCCCACAATCGCAACGGGCGTGCTCGTCTTCTTTCATACGGTTGACGAAGCCCGGCTCGTTCACCAAGGCACGTGCCATGGCCACAAACTCGAACCCGTCGTTCAGTACCTCCTCGATCTTGTCTCTGGAGACCAATCCTCCTACGTAAATAAGAGGTAAATGTAAGGCTTTGCGGAATTTCAACGCATCTTCAAGGAAGTAAGCCTCCTTAAACGGTTCCGAGGGAATCATATATTTACCCACCATGCGGATTCCAATCGGTAGATAGCCGCGAGGCATATAATACGCCATCGTACGGATCGGCATTTCTCCCCGCATTACATACATGGGGGCACGGCTCACGAATCCGCCGCTTAGTACTAAGGCATGCGCTCCGCATTGGTCTTGGAGTGTACGGGCTACTTCTAGGCATTCGTCTATTTCAAGTCCTCCCTTGAACCCGTCCCGCATATTGGTCTTTACGGTTACGGCCATGTCGGAACCTGCTGCTTTCATCACCTCTTCCATACACATTCTCATGAAGCGCATACGGTTCTCAAGGCTTCCTCCATATTCGTCTTTCCGGTGGTTGGTATACGGGGAAAGGAATTGGCTGATCAGATAACCATGCCCGGCATGGATCTCGACAGCGTCCATACCTGCCTCACGTGCCAATCGTACGGCCTCACCGTAGGCACGAGCCATGGAAGCGATCTCGGATTGTTTCATACCTCGTACGATCGTGGGAGAGTAGAGGTTGAAACCGCTGGACGCTGAAATAGGCGTGCATCCGCAAATCCGCTTATGCGACATATTACCACAATGGCCTAACTGGATGGAAGCGGCGGCTCCCTCTTTATGGATAGCGTCGGTGAGCTTGCGGAGGCCGGGAATAATATCCGGACGCATCCACAGCTGACGCTCGAACGACAAGCCGCTTTGCGTCACGGCGGCATAAGCTATGTTCGTCATGCCGATCCCTCCGGCGGCTACGGATGTGTGATAGTTGAATAACTGCTCCGAGGGAGCGTTTCCCGGGCACATACTCTCGAATGCGGCGGCCCGGATCGTGCGGTTCCTAAGTGTTAGCGGACCGATCTTACCGGGTGTAAACAGGATTGATTTGTCCATATCAATAGATTAATATAGTTGTTCCGAAAAATTAAGTTAGATAGTTTTCTCTATATTCCAGACGAAGGCCCGAAGCCCTTGCGCTTCCGTTTCCTTGTCTAAGTTGTGTAGGATTTCCAGAAAATGATCGACCTTCTCGTCTTCTACCATCGTAAGGATAGCTGAATTCAAGGTAGGCCAAGCGTGATTGCCGTAATGTGGCTCGCCTGTTTTACTTCCCCGTCCTTGCACGACATCCCAATAGGTAAAACCTTTAAGGTTATTACGGTCCATGATATTGACGATGGTCTCGTAATACGCTTGATTGAAAGATATAAATATCGCTTTCATATAGTTGCTTTTTTATGAGATCGCATACCCGTAGGGAGGCTTTTCTTGCGATGGGCATTCAAGCCTGTTTATAATGGGCATCGTAAGCACCTTACAATGGGCATTGTCACGACCTAACAATGCCCATCGAGGTTTGCTTGGCCTCGGCTTCCCTATGGTACGCAAAGATAATTAATTATTTCGTAATGCCTTTCTTATTTTGCGGCGTCTTCGTTTTACGCCGTTGGCGGCGAATACGGCATAGACCGTCGGAACAATAATCAAGGTAATCAAGGTGGATACGGAAAGACCCCAAGCCACGGTCATACCCATCGAGCGCCACATCTCGGAACCCTCGCCGGTTCCCACCGCCATCGGGATCATACCCAAAACGGTCGTCAACGTTGTCATCAATACCGGGCGAAGACGGGATTTTCCGGCAGTCACTACCGATGTGATAATACCCATGCCACGCTCCCGGCATAAGATCGTATAGTCGATCAGCACGATACCGTTTTTAACCACGATACCCATCAACATGATCACGCCGATCAAAGCCATAACGCCCAATGGTGTCTGCGTGACCGCCAATCCCAATACGATACCTGTAAAGGCGAACGGGATAGAGAACATGATCACGAACGGGTCTACCAACGACTCGAACTGGGCAGCCATCACGATGAATACCAAGATGATGATCAATACCATCAAGATACCCAAATCGGTAAATGTATCCTGCTGATCTTCGAATGTTCCACCCAACTGCCAACTTACGTCGGATGGGATATCCATTTGTTTCAACTCGTTCCGGGCGGCGGCAACCAAGTCGCTCAATGCCGCTCCCTTACCCGCTACGGCAGATACGGTGATCACACGCTCACGGTCTTTACGCTCGATGGTCGGGGGAGTCATACGTTCCACTACCTTGCCTAAATCACGGATGCGGATGCCTTTGCCCTCATTGTTATAGATCAAGATATTCTCAAGATCTTCTACGGACTCACGGAACTCTGGGGCGTAACGTACCTTGATGTCATACTCATCTCCATCCTCACGATATTTTGAAGCGGTGGAACCATTTACACGGTTTCGGAGATACATAGAGGCGGTTGTTACGTTCAGCCCGTTGATGGCCAGTTTCTCCCGGTCGAAGTCGATCTGGTATTCCGGGATATAATCCTCACGGCTGATATTTACTTGCGAGCATCCTTTTACATTTCTCATACGACGGGCGATCTCATTCGCCACGGCATCCGTCTGGGCGAAATCAAAACCATAGATCTCGATGTTAACCGAGGTCTCTCCACCCATAGAACCTTCCTGCCCTCCGGCGAGTACCTCGAATTTCTTGATCTCGCTGTATTGGGCTAAGTCCTGCCGCATCAACTCGCAAATCTCGGTAAGACCTCTCTCACGGTCGCCCACGCTAGTCAGGTTTATATTGAACTCGATAATATGCGTACCGTTATTGCTTAGCTGTGCGAAGGTATTATCCGTATCCGCCGTACCTTCCGTGAAGTTACTGATCAGTATCTCCGGATATTTCTCACGGAACTTCTTGTCGATGTCGAGAGCTAACTCACGGGTAATATCCTGCCGTGTACCGATCGGCAACTCAATCGTTATGCCGATGCGTGCGTTATCTTGTGTCGGGAAAAATTCCGTCTTGATAACCGGGATCAGCATCATACTGCCGATGAAGATCAGCGTAGCGCCTACGATCACCGTTTTCCGGTGGCGTACGGCCCAGTTCAAGAAGCGTCCGTAACTGCGATCCAAGGCGTTCAATCCCTTTTCGATAGGCGTGAAGAATATCCGGTACAATTTACCCTTCTCCGGTTGCTGGCGTAATAACTGTGAGCAAAGCATCGGGGTCAATGTCAAGGCGCCTACCGTAGAAACGATCATGATGATACTAACGATCCATCCCAACTGCTTAAATAAGATACCCGCCATACCCGTAACCATCGTCAACGGCAAGAACACCGCCAACATCGTAAGGGTGGAGGCGATAACCGAGATAGCCACCTCGTTCGTGGCGTGTACGGCGGCCTGTTTCGGCTGGCTACCCCGCTCGATATGGGTCGTTACGTTCTCCAATACCACGATAGCGTCGTCCACCACCATGCCGATAGCGATAGAAAGTGAGCTCAACGAGATAATGTTTAACGTATTACCCGAGGCCAGCAAATAAGCGAAAGAAGCGATCAAAGAGATCGGGATGGTCAAGATAATGATAAACGTGGCCCTCCAACGTCCCAAGAACACGAATACCACCAACATAACGATGATAAAGGTAATCATGATCGTCTCTTTCAAGCTATCGATCGTATTCAAGATATTCGTGGAAGTATCCATGATTACGTCCAGCTTCACGTCTGAGGGTAAGCTAGCCTGTATCTCCGGAAGTTTCTGGTGTACCTTCTTGGCGATGTTCACCGAGTTCGCTCCGGACTGTTTCTGTATGACGATCATACCACCTTTCGTGCCGTTGTTGAACGTCTCTTGCGCACGTTCCTCGATACTGTCCTCTACACGGGCCACGTCACGCAGATATACGTTCTTTCCGTTCTGGCTACCGATCACTAGGTCTAGCATCTGCTTAGCGTCCGTGAATTCTCCTTGAACACGCAAGGAGTAGGTATTAGAGCCGATATCTACACTACCTCCCGGTGTATTCCGGTTCTCTTGTGCGATGATGGTAGAGATACCTTCGATGGTCTGGCCGTAAGCCTCCAACTTGTACGGGTCGCAGTACACTTGCAACTCACGGATCGGCGTACCGGAGATAGACACGGCACCCACGCCACTGATACGGGCCAATGGGTTGGATACCTTATCGTCCAAGATCTTGTAAAGAGCGTTCGTGCTCTCCTCCGCGGTCACGGAAAGGATCAAGATGGGGATATCATCCGTACCGAACTTGAAAATGATCGGATTCTCTACGTCATCGGGTAGGGAAGACTCCACCATGTCCAGTTTGTCGCGGACATCGTTCGTGGCGACATCGATATCGATGCCATAATTAAATTCCAACGTTACGATCGATATATTCTCACGGGATTGCGACGTGATATGCTTCAAGTCGCTTACGCTATTCAACACGTTTTCCAAGGGCTTCGAAACATTCATCTCGATATCCGAAGCGCTGGCGCCGGGATAGGCCGTCATCACCATGATGGTGTTCGTCTCTATCTCCGGAAGCAAGTCCACTGATAACCTGCTTAAGGAAAAAAGTCCGAAGATCACGATCGCCACAAATACAAGGGCGGTCGATACGGGCTTTCTTACCGCTGTTCCATATAAACTCATAATCTGTTATTCGTTTTCGATTTCAACTTCCATACCGTTCGTCAGGCGGCTTTGCCCGGTGATAACCACTTGGTCGCCATCCTCCACTCCGGATATGATCTCATATTTATCACCCATACGGCGTCCTAGCTCCACCTTCTGGTAGGATACCTTGCCGTCTTTGCATACATAGATATACCGGTCGCCGGCGCCTGATTGTTTTACGATAGAGCGATCCGGAGCCACCACGTGATCCATATGGCCGAAACTCATCGTCACCCGGGCGAACATACCCGGTCGCACTCGCTCATCCGAGTTGGCGATCTTGATCTCCACGGGGAACGTGCGGGTAGCGGGATCGATCGTCGGGTAAACTAAGTTGACTTTACCCTTGAAAACCTCGTCTCCGTACACATCCAGCCGGATGTCTACCTCATGGCCTTTCTTCACTTTCGTAAAAAGACTCTCGGAGACATTCACCATTAATTTGACCGGACGGATTTCCTCTACCGTATAGATGGGGTTTCCGCCGCTGTACATATCGCCGCTATCGTAGTTGCGGGCGGTTACGACTCCGCTGATCGGGCTTAGCAATTGGGTGTTCTCCACCAAGTTTTTATACGTCTCGCGAGCCACTTCCAAGGAAGTCTTTTGGGCATCCCAAGCGGATTTGGAAGCACCGCCTACCTTATACAACTCGTCGATACGTTTGAACTCGATCTCTTGGTTATCCAATTGTATCTTCGCTTGCTTTAGGCTTGTAGCGTCCATCTTGGCCAATAACTGCCCGGCTTTTACATGGTCGCCTACCTCGGCGAAGATTTTCTCGATACGGAATGGGGTTTGGGGAGCGATATTATTTTTGATATTCGCTTCCACCGTAGCGGTAAATTCACTGAGTTGCTCCACGTCTTGAACAGAGACCGTCTCCACTTTCACCTTTACTTTCTCATTCTGTGTTTCCGTGGCTTCCTCACTCTTATTACCCGAGCAAGACATCAGCAGGGCCAATGTAGCTATCGGTATTACTTTCAGCATTTGACTTGTCTTCATATAATTGTTCCTAATTATTATCTATTAAACTTTCAATTTTTAATTTTCAATTCATCTGTCCGTTACCCAATACTTTCTCCAGATCCGCCTTCGCTACCATATAGTCGTAGATAGATTGGTTGAAGTTCAACCGGGCCTGCGTCAAGGCAAGTTCGGCATCGTTCATCTCCAGCCATGTACCGGCTCCGGTGTCGTACCGTTTTTGCGAGATCATATATCCCCGTTCCGCTTGCTCGACTCCCTTTTGGGCGGCGTCGAACTTCTTGATACAGGTATTCATATTATCTATGTACTGTTTAACGGCCAACTGCAAATTACGCTTGGTATCGTCCCGTTGCAGGTTTAATTGGTCGATGGAGACTTTCGTCTGCTTTACCTTATAAAATTTACTACCTCCGGAGAAGATAGGAACCGATAACGTGATACCGATCATCGAATAGGGGTTCCATCTGTAATTCTTGAACTTGAAGTCATTGTTCATGGCACTCCATTGATATAGACCGGTCAGCGACAAGGTCGGCAGATAATCGAATTTCTGCATGGCCAGCGTCTTTTTTAGCTGTTCCGCCTGAAGGTCTAATTGTTTCAAGTCCGTATTCTCGGATAAGGTTGTATCCGTGGATAGATAGTCGGCGAAGAGGCTGGACTTGAAATCCGTCAGTTGCCCGTCGCAATCGATATTTAAATCCAGATCCATACCCAATAACGCTTTTAACTGCCATTTAGCCAAGGTAAGGGAGTTCTCTGCCTGCAACAGATTAGGCTCTGTATTCTTTACCGTCACATCGGCACGTATCAAGTCGTATTCAGCTACGGTTCCCTGTTCATACTTCCGTTTGATATCCAGATAATTCTCCATGGCATTGTCGTAACTTTGCTTGAATACCCGGTAAGAGTCGCTTGCCAGAAGGACGGCGTAAAAGCTCTTTTTCACTTGGTTCACCATCGCTATTTTAGAAGAGCGAGCTTGCTCCACCGCCAATTCCACGTCTAAGGCCGAGATACTCAAGCTTTTCCATAAGGAGGCGTTCACCAGTGGCATGGAAGCGTTGAAGCCCAAGCTCCAGTTGTTGCTACGTCCTACCTCGAAGCCCTCGTCCATACTCGACATGTCCGTGCCTTCGGGCAAGCTGCCGCCTCCCATGTCACCCATGTCGAAATCCATATACATCACCTGTTTCTTCAAGGTACGGTTGTAGTCCCCCGCAAAACTGATCTGCGGAAATAGAGAAGCGTACGAGCCTTTACGTGCGTACTTTTTCTTCTGTATTTCTTTATCGGCAACTTTTACGGTCGGGTTCTCGCTAAGGGCGATCTCTAGCGCTTTCCCAAGATCCAGTTTCAGGGTGTCTTGAGCCAGAACCGGTCTCGCCGCCAGAAAAGGCAATACCATAAATGTGACCAACATCATTTTTCTACTCATCAATAATCGTTTCATTTAGGATAGATTTTGTCTGTGATTAAACTCATTAAGTGTTCGCTATAAATCATAGGATTGTTTGAGATCGAATCGGTCTAGGATCGCTCTTCCCTTCTCGGTACTGATCCCTTTCAGGAATGTGAGGAGGATCGTGTTGTATACCTCGGTGATGGAATGCTTGCAGAAGACATTGGAAGGCCGCAACATCTTCGTCTGCTCTTTCACCAGTAAGGCCATGATCTCGAAGTTGATCCCCTCTTGGAACACGCCCTCTTTAACGCCCCGTGTGAACAAGTCCATACACCTCTTACCCATTCTCGCTTTATTCATCTCTATTTTTTGTTGGGCTTTCGGATATTTCTTCAAGTCCTCGTAAAACTTCTCGTTGAACCATCTCGGGTTTTTCATCATCTCCTCATAGAAGAGCAGGATTACTTCCAAGGCATTGAAAGGTTCTTTTTCCAGTCCCGTCAGATATTGTCCGAGCGATTCGGAATTGTGATCGATCCCCTCGATCAGCAAGGTTTCCTTGTCCTCGAACGACTCGTAAAGTGTACGCTTGGAGATGCCAGCCGCTTTCGCTACATCATCCATACTCACACTCTTGATGCCATATTGAGAAAAAAGATCGAACGCCGTATTAATAATCTGTTCTTTTATCATATTCGTTTTTGTTACGTCAAAAGTAGCTGGGGCAATCCCCGTATACAAGTAAAAAGCGCTGACTCGTCCGTTGGAATCGACCAATGACCGGATATTCCCGTCGAATCTATTCGCAAAGGTCTGATATATTTAGAAAACCAGAAAGGTTTATACTGTTACGGTATTAGTATGGAATGAAACAGGATATTGTCAAAAATTCTTGTTATTCGTTCAATTTTGGATGAAAATTGGTTAAAAACGAAATAGTGGGTGGTCTTTGGCTTTTTATTTCTATCTTTGTCCGAGGTGATAATAAAAATCTACAGATAGATATGAAAAATTTACCTTTAATTGAAGTCACTGAGTTAATCAAGGGAATTGAGTCCAGCGACAACTTTCAAGATGATTTATCGATAGCGGATCTGAACGGAGATTTGATTAATTACGAGGAAAAAAGGCTGGAGCATTCCACCCCGATGCGTTTAAATGCCTTGTTGATGATCTTGGTACAGGAAGGTACTGCCGATATCTCGGTAGACTATATTCCATATAAGATAGAGAAGAATACGTTTATAACCTTGATGCCGACACATATCATACAGGTATCGAAAGTGAGCAAAGACCTAAGAGGGCGTTTGTTGATCGTGTCCAGATCTTTTCTGGATGGATATACTGCCCCGGCAGGGAAAAAGAACTCCATGGTGCATTATATGCAGATCCGTAAGAATCCATGTGCTACGATTAGCGCCGAGGAGACTGAGCATATATCCGGCCAATTCTCCATCTTACGGGAAAAGATGAAGTTGCGTACCCATTTTTTCCAGAAGGAGGCTCTCCAGAACGCCTTAATCGGTTTCTTTATCGAGTTGGCTAATATCTTTATGGGTAAGAAGGAGCTGATGACGGCACCTACACTCTCCCGGAAGGAGGAGCTTTTCGAGCAGTTCCTGCAATTGCTTTTCGAGCATTGCAAGGAGCAGCACGTCGTTACTTTCTATGCCGAGAAATTATTTATTACCCCACAGTATCTTTCGCTTATCTTGAAGGAGCTAACGGGTAAATCAGCGAATAAATGGATTGACGACGCATTGATCGTCGAGGCTAAGATGCTGTTGAAGGCCCCGCAAGCCACGGTTCAGCAAGTAGCGGATATACTCCACTTCTCCGATCAATCCACTTTCGGTAAGTTTTTCAAGAAGCATATGGGTATATCACCCATGGAATACCGGAAATCATAATCCGGTATTTTCTATACGCTTGCGGAACTTATACCAGTTGATCAACTCACAAGCCCCGTAGAAAATGCTGGCTACACCGAAGATTACGAATGTATTTGCCGCCGCCCCGAACGGGTAGGCAAGAATCATTACTCCGGTTATCAAGATCAAAGCCGGCATCAGGTAGAACCCCAACGGTACATTGCTCCATTTCCTTGCGGATATCAATGAAACCAATTGCTGTACACCGGCAATTACCAATAAGGCTCCGAGTACGTACATTAATATATTCACGAAGAACTCGGGCATGATCACCAACCACGCTCCGAACAGTACGCTTCCCGCTGCCTCGATAGGAAACATCGGTTTTTCCCCGTTCTCGTTTTTCGGTCGGGTGAAATAGCTGAGGATAGCGAATAATCCCGGTAAAATGAATAGTATACCGATCGTGATAACCAGATAGGTTATGGCTGCTTCCGGCCATAATACCAAAACAAACCCTAATACCATCGCGAATGCGCTACGTAAAACCGCGCCATTAATAGATCTCATATGTTTTTATTTTAGATTTCACTTATAATATGACAAAGGTATATATTCTTTCCGACTTTTTTTACCTTTGTGCGCCATAAAGCAGTATCAGGAAAAACATCGAAATATATCCCTCTTGAATGCATGCTTCGCGTAAAAAGACAAACTTGAAATCATCTAACGAATAATAATACTAAAACAAAAAATGAAGCGTATAGTTTTTTTGGATTACGTGCGTGTGTTTGCGTGCTTCCTTGTCATGGTTGTCCACGCCAGTGAAAACTTTTATGGAGCTGAGGGCTCCACGGATATGGTGGGACCGCAATCTTATCTGGCCAATGAGGCCGATCGGTTGTGGGTAGCCGTATACGATGGTTTCTCACGCATGGCGGTGCCATTGTTTATAATTGTCTCCGCCTTTCTTCTTGCGCCGATGAAGGCAGGGCTGACCTCTTGGCAATTCTACCGTCAGCGTTGTATCCGCATCTTACCGCCGTTTTTCATATTTATGATACTATACAGCACTTTACCCTTGCTGTGGGGGCAGATAGATGCCGAGACATCATTGAAAGATATATCGAGAATATTCTTGAACTTTCCTTCACAGGCCGGACATTTGTGGTTCATGTACCCTTTGATCAGCCTCTATTTATTTATACCCGTAATATCGCCATGGTTGAATAAAGCCACGGCGAAAGAAGAGCGTTTTTTCATCGGCTTGTTTCTGTTGTCGACCTGTATGCCCTATCTCAATCGTTGCTTCGGCGAGGTGTGGGGACAATGTTTTTGGAACGAATACCATATACTGTGGTACTTCTCCGGTTATTTAGGATACCTCGTACTGGCACATTATATACATGTCCATCTTACATGGAACCGTTCTAAACGTCTGGTTATCGGAATCGCCTCGATGCTCGTCGGTGCCTTGCTGACGATTTATTCCTTCTATGTCCAAGCGATACCCGGAGTAACTCTTGTCACACCTGAGATAGAGATTGGATGGGCTTTCTGTACGATTAACTGTGTGCTTCTTACGGCGGGTACGTTCCTCGCTTTTACTTGCATAGGCAATTCGAAATCTCCACGACTCATAACAGAGATGTCTAAACTCAGCTACGGTATGTACCTTATGCATATATTTTGGCTCGGATTGTGGGTAACGGTGTTTAAGCACGACTTAGCCTTGCCTACTGTCGCCGCCATACCATGCATTGCGGTAAGTACATTTATCTGCTGTTATGTGACGACAAAGATTATCTCATTAATACCGGGCAGTAAATGGATTATAGGATGAATATAGGATAGCTCTGTCATTTGGCGCGGTTACTTTGTAAACAAGATGATAAGATTACCTGTTATTTGGAAAAAATCGTATATTTACGATATTCAAATAAATCCCGGGTAATAATGATGACGAGAACAGTTTTTATACTTTTGATATCGAGCCTTTGTACGCTAAGTTATTGTACGCCGAGGACCGAGCCTGCTCAAACCGAGGTCTTAACTCCTGTGGATTCTATATCGAAGGATTCCGCTGTGATCGTGGAGACTTTGCCTCCCCGTATCGAAATAGAGAAAGAGCTGCTTTACGATAAGCATACTTTAGAAGATACTTACCCCTATAAAGATACGACACGGGAGTTCCAGTGGGAGAAAATGAAAGAAAGATTATCCTTATTGGAGTCGATCCAAAGGGAGCCGTCTCAATGGGCGATCTTGCAGAACTATAAAAACAGGAATGGAGAGGCTCCTCTTGTAAAAGTCTTCAAGAGAGATGCCTATAAGAGGGTTTCCGATACGCTTGGTGTAGAACGCTATCAATCCGTCCCGCTTTATTTGCTGACTGATACCGTGACTCCCGAGATCTATGGACGTGACGGTAGCTTGGTTCGTATCAAGGCGATGGATGAGGATTCTAAATTCGCTCGTATACAAACCGTGTACGATGGGGAGGAGGAGTGGTATGCTCCGAAGAAATATATCAAGCAAATAGGGGATACGGTAGTCTTCGATAAGGCGATCTTCGTGGATCGTCATAACCAGAATATCGCGACCTTGGAGCACGTCGGCTCAAAATGGTTGGTTCGTAGCATGAACCCTGCGACTACCGGACAGCATCGTCCTCCTTATGCGCAGGAAACCCCGTTGGGAATGTATGTTCTCCAAGAAAAAAAGTCTCGCATGATCTATTTGGTAGACGGTTCCAAGGAGACAGGTGGATTCGCTCCTTATGCCAACCGTTTTACGAATGGGGCGTATATCCATGGCGTACCGGTCAACGCTCCTCGTAAATCGTTGATCGAATATAGTCCTTCGTTGGGAACGACACCCCGGTCTCATATGTGTGTGAGAAACGCGACTTCGCATGCGCAATTTGTTTACGATTGGGCGCCTGTTAATGAGACGATTGTTTTTGTATTAGAATAAAAATCATAACTTTGCGGCGTTATTGTTTTTTAGTATGCGAAGGATTTTCTTGTATTTGTTTTTTATTGTCTTGTCTGTAGGTTCAATTTCAACCGGTGGCGTTTTGCGTGCCCTATCTCCGGAAACGGGATCAACGTCTGTGGCGGTTATGGGGCGCCAATTATATGAGGAGATGCGATTGGATCAATGGGTTTGTTTCGATGCGTTTATGCAGGGGCTTAGAGGTTCCGAGAAGATTGATCGGAAAAATAAGGATATCCTTACATTGATCGATTTCTCTAAACCTTCTACGGCGGAGCGTATGGTTGTATTGGATATACGGCAAAAGAGAATACTTTACACCTCTTTGGTTTCTCACGGTAAGAATAGCGGAGGGAATTATGCGACCTCTTTCTCGAACGAGAACGGTTCTCATAAAAGCTCTTTAGGATTTTATCTGACGGAAAATACGTACCAAGGTCGGAATGGCTATTCGCTTATCCTAAATGGATTGGAAAAAGGAATAAATGATTTGGCTAAGCAAAGGGCGATTGTAATTCATGGCGCCTCTTATTCCGATCCTTCTGTGGCAGCTTCCTCGGGTCGGTTAGGACGTAGCTTTGGTTGCCCTGCGTTGCCTGTATCTGTCAGTAAGCCAATTATTAATACGATAAAGAATGGAACCCTTTTATTTATTTACGCCAACGATAAGAACTATCTGACGCAAAGTTCCATTCTATCCACTCAACAAGAAAATGATATTTTTCATGAAAAAAGTTACCGAAAAGTTTTGTAGTTTAAAATAAAGGCGTACCTTTGCACCGCAATCAGAGATAAACACTATGAATTGCAAAACGGGGTGTAGCGCAGTCCGGTTAGCGCACCTGCTTTGGGAGCAGGGGGTCCCAAGTTCGAATCTTGGTACCCCGACTTAGAAAAAGGGAAATGGTTGATATTCAGCTATTCCCTTTTTTTGTGTCCTGCCCTTAAATCTAAAGGATAGTCAACGATTGTAATCAAAACAATTGTTCGTATCTTCAAGTAAAAAACATTCTTCTTACTATATACAAATATAATTACTATCTCATCTATTTCCAGATTATCGCCGTGGAATATATAGACCACGTCGTGATTTGTATATTCCACGTCTTGATCTGTACAGACCACGTCGTGGTTTGTAGAATTATACAGTATGCGCATAAGAATTCATAGGCTATCGAGCAAGAATTCATATAGGAGCGGAGCGTTTTTTGCTTATGGAGAAGAGGAGACGCTCTTACGTGTCAAAGTGGGAATAGTGTCAAACAATTAGACAGCGTTGTCAAAATATTGGACAGTTCTAAAAGAATAGCTTTTTGTTATCTGATTGTTGTTTAGTTGTTTATGTGTTTTGGCACGTTCTTTGCTATTATTTAGGTAGAAAATAATAGAGCAATGAAACAAATATTACTTACAACAGTTCTTTCTCTCAGTTTCGCTACGGCGACGGTGGCCCAAGAGAAACTTTGGACTTTGGATGAATGTATGCGCTATGCCGTGGAAAACAGCCCATCGGTTAAAAAGCAAGTTTATACATCAGATACGTATAAGGCGGAACGGAATGCCGCCGTAGCTTCTTTTTTCCCGGCGGCATCGGCTAAGGTCGGAGCGCAATATAGTTTTGGCCGTTCGATCGACCCTGCGACCAATACCTATGAGAATACTTCTACGTTTAATAATAACTATGGCCTCGACGCTTCTATTCCTATTTTTACGGGCGGACAGCTGATCAATCAATGGTTGATGGCAAAATCCAATCGCCGTATGGGAGTTAATGACATACAGAAAGCGAAAGATGATTTAGCGATGAAAACCATGCAGGCTTATATGGATGTGGTGTATTATAAAGGAACGATTCGTATGGCAGCCGAGAAATTGGAGGAGAGTAACCGTACCTTATATAAGACTCGCCGGCAAGAAGAGCTGGGTTTGAAAGGGAAAGCGGATGTAGCTCAATTCGAGGCTCAAGTAGCGGCCGATGATTATACATTGACCCACCAGCAGAATCTTTTCAATACGGCCTTGCTTACCTTGAGGGAATGTATGAATTATCCATCTGATTTAGAACTGGAGGTGGATACTTTATTACCTGATATCAATTATGTCCCGGAAGTAGAGAACGTGGCGGAGATTTTCGCTTATGCGTCCGGGAATAACCCTACCGCCTTGCAAGCCGAGTATCAATTAACGCAAAGTAAATACCAATATCGTATTTATAAAGGAAAGTTGCTGCCGAGTATTTATTTGAATGCTGGAATCTCTACGAGTTATTTCGAGAACCTGAAGTCTGAGACCTCTCCGGAAGCTTTCAAGGATCAGTTTAAGAATAACCGTGGTGAATATGTCTCTTTTAGCCTTAGCTTCCCCTTATTCGATGGTTTGAGCAGATTAACGAACGCTCGTCGTTACCGTAACAATATGCGGATCGCGCGGGAGACAAGAACAGAGGTCTTTCGCCAGTTGCAGACAGCGGTAGAGCAATCGGTCTTGGATCGTGAGGGATACGCTAAAGAGGCCATACAGATGGATAAGAAGGTGAGATCGGATGAGTTGGCTTATCGTGTGACCCTACGGAAGTACGAGGAAGGCTTGATGAGTACGCTGGATGTACAGACAAGCGCGAATACGCTGTTGGAGTCCAAGGCCAATTTGCTTCAAAAGCGATTGATGTACTTATTGAAAAGCAAGTTGGTAGATTATTATAAGGGCAAGCCTCTTATCAATGAATAAGAATTGAGAACATAGAATTTAGATGATAATAAAAAATATAGAATACGATGGATATACAATTAGAGAAAAAGAAAGGTCTTCAGAAGAAGCATATTCCTTATGTAGCGGGTGGCGTGTTGTTCGTTATCTTGTTGGGATGGATTATCTTTGGTGATCATGCTTCTACGTTGAAAGTGGACGCGAGAGGGATTAGCATCGGTAATGTGACCCGTGAGCAATTCAATGACTTCTTTCGTATGGATGGTCAGGTGCAACCTATCACGGTCGTGCAGCTTAGCCCCGAGGAGGGCGGTATCGTACAGGAGAAAGTCGTGGAAGAGGGTGCCCAAGTGAAGAAAGGCGATATCATTGTTCGTCTGAGCAACTCAAATCTGGATTTGCAGATCTTGAACGCTGAGGCCGAGTTGGCGGAGAAGCAGAACTTCCTTCGTAATACGCAGGTTACCATGGAGCAGGATAAGCTGACCAATCAGATGGAGAAACTTCAATACGATATGGACATGAACCGGGCCCGCCGCTCGTTCAACCAACAAGAGCAGTTGTATAAAGAGAACTTGATCGCCAAGGAGGATTATCTGAAAGCGAAGGAGGACTTCGAGTTAGCCTCTCAAAAGCACGCCTTGATTACCGAGCGCTTGCGCCAAGACTCTATCTCCCGCACGATCCAGATGGATGAGATGGAGGCCAGCTTGGCGAACATGCGGAAGAATATCCTGTTGATCCGCGAACGTAAGGAAAACTTGAATGTCCGTTCCCAGATCGACGGTGAGTTGGGACTGTTGGATGTCGTATTGGGGCAAAGCATCAATCCCGGACAAAAGATCGGCCAGATTAACGACCTTTCCGATTATAAGATAGAGGCCATGATCGACGAGCATTATATAGACCGTGTGAAACCGGGCTTAAGCGCCGCTTTCGAGCGTCAAGGCTCGTCTTTCGACTTAACGGTGCGCAAAGTTTATCCCGAGGTTCGTGATGGTAAGTTCCGTACGGATTTCGTTTTCACGGGTGAGCGTCCGGATAATATCCGTAGCGGACAGACCTACTATATCAACTTGGAGCTGGGACAACCTACCGAGAGTATCATTATCCCGAAGGGAACTTTCTTCCAGAGTACGGGTGGAAGTTGGATATTTGTTCTAGATCCGGATGGAAAGAAAGCTTACAGGCGTTCTATCAAGATCGGTCGTCAGAACCCGCAATATTATGAGGTTCTTGAAGGTCTGGAAGCCGGTGAGAAGGTGATTGTGTCCAGTTATGAGAGTTATAAGGATAATGAAGTGCTGGTGCTGGAATAAAATCGATATAATATGAAAAACATACTAATCGCCATTCGTTCCATTTTTAAGAAAGGGCGGCATAACGTGATGAAAATCGTATCGTTGGGAATCGGCTTAGCGGTAGGCTTGGTATTGATCGCTAAAGTCTATTTCGAACAATCGTATGATGATTTTTATCCGGATAGAGACCGGGTCTATCAAGTCTGGGCGAAATACCAGCAAAATGGAGGGGAGTTGAAGGATTATCCGCAAACAAGCGGTGGCATCGCTCCAACTATGCAACAACAGATACCCGAGATCGAGACCGTCACCCGATACACGAGTTTTGGAGACTGGACCTTTACGATGACCGACACCAAGATGAAATACTCCGGTCGTTGTATCATAGCGGATAGTTGTTTCTTTGATATTCTTCCTCGTCCTATGTTGATCGGAAATGCGAAAGAGGTTCTTTCCACCCCGATGTACGTGTTGATATCAAGTCGTATAGCGAAAAATATCGGAGGCGATGTTATCGGGAAAAACTTCACGGTAGACAATTCGCCGGGACGTACTATGACTATTGGTGGCGTTTTTGAGGAAGTTCCGGAAAATTCTCATTCCCGTTACGATGTAATTGTTTCCATGGCTTCGGCGGGTCGGTTCATGTGGGAGGGTTCGCCTACTAATATGTTGGGAAACGATCGTTACATAAGCTATGTGAAGTTGCACAAGGGGGTGAATCCTTTAGCTTTGGAGGAACAGGTGCGTACGTTTGTGAATTCTTATTTCCCTCCGGAGGAACAGCAAAAGGTCGGGTTAAGCATTGATTTCTCATTTCATAAGCTAGATAATCTACACAAGGAGTTGCCGCAAGTCAAGCGAATGACGTGGATACTTTCCTTACTGGCCTTCGCTTTGATCTTTACGGCGGTGATGAACTATATCTTGATCGTGATATCCTCTATCGTAAATCGCTCGAAGGAGGTGGCTGTCCATAAATGTTATGGGGCAAGCGAGAATAATATTCATGGTATGATGTTTGGTGAGGCGTTGGTACATATAGTGCTTTCACTGATCTTGGCCTTATTGTTGATCCTTGCGTTTAGAGGTACGGTAGAGGAGTTGTTGGCGACTTCGTTAGATTCCTTGCTCTTGTCTAATGGTAGCTTGGTCTTGCTAGGGATATGTATCTTGGTGTTTTTCGTATCTGGTTTTATGCCGGGATCATTATACGCCCGGATTCCGGTGGCCTCCGCTTTCCGTAATTACCGGGAGAATAAGCGTATCTGGAAGAAAGCCTTGTTGCTTGTCCAGTTTGTAGCTACGGGCTTTTTGGTGACGATGCTTGTTTTCGTTGCCCGTCAATATACGTTTATGGTGAATGATCGTCCGGGATATGCCTATGAGAACCTTGCCTACTGCGGGTTAGCTGGCGTGGACTCTACCTCTCGTGCCAAGATTCTGGATGAGGTGATGCGGCTTCCGGGAGTCGCTGCGGCTACCACCGTTTATCAATTGCCTTTCGAGCATGCTTCCGGTAATAATATTCTTTTACCGGGCGGGACTCAAGAGCTTTTTAATATCGCCGATCTCTATTGGGTAGGCAACGGATATCTGGACATGATGGAGATTCCCGTGATCCAAGGCCGCTCGTTCACGGAGAATGTGACCAACTCGAGAGAGGTGATGGTAGACCGCCGTTTCGTGGAGAAGATGAAATTGGTAGCGGGCTGGACGGATGATGTTGTTGGGAAGGATATTTGCGTCACCGAGCATAGCAAATGGAATGAGGAGCCATTCACGATTTGCGGCGTGTATGAGAATATCCGTCTGGGAGGAATCTCGAACCAAGATATGCGGCCCTCCGTATTATTCTATGCGCATAAGCCCATGTACACCTTGCAGGTGAAGTTCCATGAGCTGACCAACGATAATATGGCTCGTTTACAGCAGAAGATATCCGAGACATTTCCGGATCGTGAACTGAGCGCTATCTCTTTCCGTTCCGAGATCATGGATCTATATAAGGACTCCCGCCAATTCCGTGATTCCGTGATGATCGGAGGTCTGGTCACGCTTCTTGTTACGTTGATAGGACTTATAGGCTATACGAATGATGAGGTGAGCCGTCGTCGTAAGGAGATCGCCGTCCGCCGGGTGAATGGGGCTACCTTATGGGATATATTGAGGTTGTTCATAAAGGATATCGGATATATCTGTATCTATGCGGTCATATTAGGCGGTGGCATAGCATACTTTGTCTTGCAAAAGTGGCAAGAGCAATTCACGGAGAAAGTACCTTTGTCATGGTACATATTCTTGGGTTGCGGCGTATGTGTATTATTGATTATATATTCCGTGGTTTGTCTGGATGCCCGCAAGACGGCTAATGATAATCCGGTGAATTGCTTAAAATCTGAGTGATTGAAAATAGATAATAGAAAATTGATAATTCATAATTCATGAATAATTTATTGAACTTTAAGTCCTTTTTAAAGTTCCTTGGAAGGAATAAGGCTTATACGCTGATAGACGTGTTTGGTCTGTCTGTATCGTTGATGTTTGTGTTATTGATAGCGGTCTATACGGTACAGGAGATGTCTACAGATAAATTCCATACCAAGGCGGATCGTATCTATCTGGTCGGGAATGAAAATTGGATGGCCACCGGAGCCGCCATTCCTTATAAGATAAAGGAACGCTATCCGGAGGTAGAGAAAGTTTGCCCGGTAGTGGCAGATAATTCAAGCAATATAGTTGTAGTTTCCGGTGATCGGAAACTAAAGGCGAACGTGATGTTCGCGGACTCTACGTTCTTCGATTTCTTTGATTTCCGGCTGTTACAAGGCACTCGTGAGCAAGCGTTGGCCGCCGGGAACTATGCGGTGGTCTCCTCTTCGTTCGCCCGTAAGATGTTCGGAACGGATGATCCGATGGGACGGCAGTTGGTGGTGGGTGATACCATATCGGCTACTATAAACGGGGTGGTGGAGGATTTACTTCATTCCTCTATTCCCGAAGCGGATGTGATCGTGCGTTGGGAGCAGATTCGCTGTTTTAACCCCAGCTTAGCCCCGGATCAGTTGGGGAATGCCGGAAGTACATCGGCTTTTGTCTTGGTGCGTGAGGGTAGTGATTTCCCTTCTCGTGCGGAGGATATGGCCCATTGGTTCAAGGAGTTTTATTGGCCGTATCAATATGGGACGGCAAAGGAGGTACGCATATTGCCGCTTAGTGAGCAGTATTTTGCGAAAGCCGCTTCTTACTCTTCTTTGCGAAAGGGAGATTGGCGTTTCGTGATCGTGCTGATGTCCGTAGGTTTCCTTATCTTGATTTTCGCGGTCATTAATTATATTAACTTGACGGTCGCCCAAGCGGGTTTCAGGGCGAAGGAGATGGCTACCCGGCGCCTTTTGGGTTCTTCACGGGGCGAGTTATTCATGCGCTTGATGCTGGAGTCTACTTTGCTTACATTTATTTCTTTGGTTATCGGGGTTCTCCTTGCCTTGGCGGTCGTGCCGTTTGTCAATGATTTATTGCAGACACGTGTCGATATGAATGTATTGGGTAGACCTGTCTGGCTATTGGCTTTGGTTTCATTAACGGTTGTCGTGGGAGTTTTATCCGGCTTACTGCCCGCTATCATTATTTCTTCTTCTAAACCGATCGAGGTGGTAAGGGGTACGTTCCGGGCTAAGACGAAAATGGTATTCAGTAAGTTCTTTATCGTATTCCAAAATGTGATCACGATCACGATGATCGCCGCCTCTATCACGATGGTTTGCCAGATCGTTCATATGATCAACGCTCCTGTCGGATATAAAACGAAGAATTTATTGGCTATGCGGTCGGTGGATGAAAGGCAGTTATCCGCTTTTGTCGGTGAGTTGAAAGGTTTGTCATGCGTAGATAGGGTCGGGAAGACTCAAGGATTGCCTTTATTCGGTAGTAATAATTGGACTTCTACTTATCAGGGGCAAAATATATCTTTTCAGCAATTCGTTATGGATAAGGATTGTTACGATATGCTGGGATTGGAGATTTTGCGTGATAACCACTTAACGACAGAGGGCTGGTTCCTAAATGAGCAAGCGATGCGTGAGATGAACTTATCGGAGGATGCGACCTCTTTTATGTTGGATAGGCACGAAAGGCCGATAGCGATAGCGGGTATCGTCCGGGATTTCTATTGCTTTGGAAATGTGACGACAGGGATGAACCCTGTCATGTTCCGTTTCTTGAAAGATAATGAAGCTCCTTGGATGATTTTGATCGAGACACAAGGTGATCCTTTCGCCGCAAAGGAGGCTATCGGTAAAGTATATGAGAAAGTGACCGGACTTGAGTTTGAGGCTTTCTTCATGGATGAGAGTTTACAAAACTCATTCGACTCGCAAATCCGTTTGGCAAAGATCGTAATCGTATTCTCGATAATCGCCATCCTTATTTCTTTGCTAGGCTTATTGGCGATGTCCACTTATTTTATCCAACAGCGTTTGCAAGAAGTATCCGTACGAAAGGTATTTGGTTCCAGCAACCGGCAGATATTGGTTAAGCTCGTATTCACGTTCTTGAACTATGTGCTGATCGCTTTCGTGATCGCCATACCTATTATTATGTACTTTATGAAAGATTGGCTGTCTGATTATTCATATCGTATTAGTTTAAGTCCGCTGATATTTATCGCCGCCGGCTTATTCTGCCTCGTGATCTCGTTTGTCTCTGTCTTTTTCCAGAGCTACCGGGCTGCCACGTCGAATCCGGTGGATAGTTTTAGGCATAGGCTTTAGTAACTTTTAAAAGGAAATATCATGAACTCAATCGTACGAAATTTCATTTTTGTGATCAGTCGTTTTAAAATGGCTAGTTTCTTGAATGTAGGAGGATTATCTGTGGCTTTCACGGCTTTCTTGATCTTGTTCATGCAAATTCGTTACGAGTGGGGATACGATCGTTTTCATAAGCATGCCGACCGGTTGTATCGCTTGGAGATCGTTTTCAACAATACAGGGGCGCAAGTCGTATTGAACCGCCCGCTTATCGATCGGTTCTTGGCCTCCTCTCCGCATATCGAGGAGGGAGCGTTGATCAATCAGTGGGGCGACAAGATATATATCACGGTGGATCGGGACGGTGAGAGCGGATGACTTTCCAAGAGAAGTTCTGCGTATGTTACCCCTCCTATGCTCGTGTTTTTGACTTTGATATGGTGGAAGGTGAGGCGGCGGCATTGGAGGAGAAAGGCCGGGTATTGATACCGGCAAGTATGGCTCATCGTTTCTTTGGCGATCATCCGGCGGTCGGGCAAGTCTTGATTGGGGAGGGGTGGACGTCCGAGGTAGGAGGTGTCTATCGGGATTTTCCCTCCAACTCGATCGTCAGTAATGCGGTCTATCGGCGCATATCGGACAAGGAAGGAGCAGGCGCTTGGATGCAAAACAATTTTGAGTGTTATCTCCGTTTGGATGATCCGGCCTCCGCTCCGGATGTCTTGGCCGGTTTCAAGAAAAATTTCCGTCATGACGGATGGAATTGGAAAACGAGACAATTGCGTTTAACCGCTCTGCCGGATATCTATTTTAAGACGGACACGAGCTACGATTCACAGAAGCAAAAGGGGAGCTATGCCCAGCTTCAGGCGTTATCCGCTATCGCTATCTTGATCGTATTGATAGCGGTCATTAATTTTATGAACTTTAGCAACGCTTTGGTACCGGTCCGTCTGCGGGGTATCAATACGAGGAAGGTATTAGGGAGTCCGGTATCGGCGCTCCGGATGGCCGTGGCCTCGGAGGCGGAGGGAATGTGCCTGTTGTCTTACCTGATCGCTTTGCTGCTGGTTCGCCTGTTGTCGAAGACCGGGTTTGTGGATTTGGTCAGTGGAGGCATTTCCTTGGAGGGGCAGATGCCCTTGTTGATCGCCTGTGGAGGCTTTGTGTTGCTGATCGGACTTATCGCTGGTTGCTGGCCGGCTTGGTATATCACCTCTTTCTCTCCGGCACTGGTGCTGAAAGGAAATTTTGGCTTATCTCCCAAGGGGCGCTCGTTCCGCAATGTGTTAGTAGGATTTCAGTTCGTGGCCTCTTTTATTTTGGTTATAGCGGCTTTGTTTATCACGTGGCAGAATTACAATATGCTTCATACGCCGCTTGGATTCGATAGCGAGCGGATTGTCACCGTAAAGCTAAACCGTAATCTGAGTAGGCAACCGGAGAGCGTGCGTCAGCGGTTGGGGCAACTCTCCTCTGTCGAGGCCTTGTCGTTTACCTCAAGAGTGCTTGGCGCTGAGGATAATTACTCCGGCTGGGGACGTACCTACGTGGATGAGGATATCCAATTCAAGGTGGTGCAGGCAGACTCGGAGATTGAGCGGGTATTGGCCCTTCCTATTCTGGAGGGGCGGGGATTCCTGCCGGAAGACCAGTTGAGCGATGGCACTTATTTGTTCAATGAGGAAGCGAAACGGACCTATGGGCTGAAAGCGGGAGATCCAATCCGGTTGGACTGGGGAGATTTACATCGTAGGGAGAAGATCGCCGGTTTCGTGCCTGACCTGAAATATAACTCGTTCCGGGATAAACTGGAGCCATTCGCCATTTTTGTCGGAAAGGATATTATGGCTGGGGCCTTGACGAATTTGATGATCTTGGTTCGCCCGGGGACGGACTACCGTCAACTATCGCAAGACATAGGGAGCGCCTTGCGGGAACTAGATCCCGATTATCCCCTCGATATCCATTTGTTCAACAATATCCAAGAGAACTTGTACCAGAAAGAGCTGCTACTTGGCAAACAAATCTTGTTCTTCAGCTTGATTGCCGTATTCGTGTCTTTGGTAGGTGTATTTGGTGTTGTCTTGTTTGAGAGCGAATATAAACGGAAAGAGATCGGTATCCGGAAGGTATTTGGCGCTACCGTGATGGACTTGTTGCGGAAGCATAACCTATCGTATCTATGGATCGTTATGATCTGTTTCGTGATCGCCTCGCCGATCGCTTGGTACGGCATTGAGCGCTGGCAAGAGAATTTCGCCTTGAAGGCTCCGCTCCATTGGTGGATTTTCCTCTTGGCTTTCCTTGCCATTACGATCATCACGTTGCTCACGGTTACGATCCAGAACTACCGGGCTGCCAGCACGAATCCCGTGGACAGCATCCGGCAGGGATGTTGATATCGGCCCTTCAGATCCCGAACAAGAACGGTAACGGTTTGCTGTCCTTGAAATCTTTGGCGGTGTTTCCGGCGTAAATCTCGCCGTCTGTGAGCGTTAGTTTCTTGATAGGTGTACCTGCCTTGAAGTCCAAGCTCTTGAAATCTACCCAAAAGATATCCGGGCTTAAAGTAGACTCGAAGTAATATACCTTATTCTTCTGGTCGGCTACCGTACGCCAGCGGGTAGAGGAGATATTCGGTTGATCCGGGGTCGTGATTCCCAGAGGTACCGATACGTTACGCATTACGCTGAATACCCCGGCTACCGCTTCCCGGAAATTACTTGTCTGCGGGATGGCGTGGATATAGAAAGAGGCACGCACGAAACGATCGGAAGCTCGGTTCGTACCCGGCAACATGACCAAGCCGCCTATCTGTTGCCAGTAATCGTTTAAGGTTAGTTGCTTATCGTATGTAGGGGAATTCGTCATGACTTGGCATTCCCGTCCCTCGTGGATAACCAAGTTCCCGTTCAGGTATTCGAAGATAGCGCTATTTCCTGAAGCGTCCGAGATCGAGAGATGCAAGGTCGATTTCGCCCCGTTCGGGAGATCCGGATCGTCGATGCGGAAGACCTCCTTGCTTAACTCGGCAACCGCCTCATCTACCGTGGCGAAATTATCGAGTACATACTGCGTCCAGATGCTAAGCCCCATAACCGGGCGGTTATCGTCCGGTCGGAAATAAGATGACTCGGTGAGGAACAATAGGTTGGCTACAAGCCCCTTCTCGTTCATTCCGTCGCACGTACCGATATCATACCCGGCGGTCACCACGCTTCCGTATTTCGAGGTCCATTGGATGGTATTATCGGATATCGCCCCCCTTCTTTGCACGCCCCGGGGGAAGAGGTAAAGGTTGGATTGCGGGTCCTCTTTCCAATCCATGGTACGTCCGGTTACGACCATATTGTCCGGCCCGAGGTAAACGGCCCTTGTACACGCCTCGCTTCCCGTAGGGTTCATGAACATGAGCAAGCCGGCGAAAAGAGAGGCCAGTGTTAAATTCTTTGATTTCATAAGATCTATATTATTAGGATAATCTATTTATGAAACAAGTGGCTTTAAGGAATGTTTAGGGATGGTTTAGAATGATATACGAGATACGGAGCCGTGTGAGTAGCCCCAATTTCGTTTTTAGGCTTTCATATCGTCGAGGATGCGGAAGCGTTGGGTATGGGAAGCCAACGATACGATTTGAGCTCCTTGGACGATAAATAAGTGCGGTTTCTACCGTGATAAAAACATTTAATAACATCCTTTTTATCGGGCTTATTACTTCAAAGGCGTTATCTTTGCCCATGAATAAATAACAGTTTTGGGAGTACAAACTAAAAACGATTTGATTATGTTCTCAGGTATTGTAGAAGAAGCGGCTCAGGTAGTAGCCCTCCAATCCGATAAAGGAAACCTTCATCTGACGATGAAGTGCTCATTCGTGAATGAGCTGAAAATAGATCAGAGCGTGGCTCACAACGGCGTTTGCCTTACGGTGGTAAGCATGACGGAAGATACGTATACGGTTACCGCTATCAAGGAGACCTTGGAACGTTCGAACCTCGGGAACCTGAAAGTGGGCGATAAGGTGAACTTGGAGCGTAGCATGTTGATGAACGGCCGTCTGGACGGGCATATCGTACAGGGGCACGTGGACCAGACTGCCGTTTGCGCGGAGGTGAAGGAGGCGGACGGCAGCTGGTACTATACGTTCGAGTACGCTTTTGATAAGGAGATGGCCCGGCAGGGGTATATGACCGTGGAGAAAGGCTCCGTTTGCGTGAACGGCGTCAGTCTGACGGTATGCAACTCCCAGCAAAACAGTTTCCAAGTCGCTATCATCCCTTATACGCACGATAACACGAACTTTTGCCAGATCGAGAAAGGTACGGTAGTGAACCTAGAGTTCGATATTGTCGGGAAGTATATCAGCAAGATGATGCAGTTTAAATAAGGTTCGAAGAATTTCCTATCCATAAAAGGCTTTAGCGGTATCTGATGATCCCGGCTAGAGCCTTTTCTATCTACGGACAATCTTAATTCCGTGCGTGTACGATTAAAAACGTTTTAAGTAAATTTTCACTAACCAAAACTATCCTTGGTATGTTTATTGTTATATAATTATATGAGAAAAATAGACTAAACATATCAGATTATGGCCTATATCGATTATTACAAGATTTTGGGGGTGAACAAGGACGCTTCTCAGGATGATATCAAGAAAGCCTATAAGAAGTTGGCTCGGCAATATCACCCTGACTTGAATCCGAACGATCCCGACGCCCATCGTAAGTTTCAGGAGATCAATGAGGCGAACGAGGTGCTTAGCGATCCGGAAAAGCGTAAGAAATACGACCAGTACGGGGAGAATTGGAAACATGCGGATGAGTTCGAGGCTCAACGGAAGCAGTATGGCCAGCAAGGTGGCGGCTTTGGCGGTGGCTTCTCGAACGGCGGAGGTACGTATTGGTCCTCCTCCGGCGATGATGGAGAGTTCTCGGATTTCTTTGAGTCTATGTTTGGTTCCCGCCGGGGTGGCGGTGGCCGTTCTAATCATGGGTTCCGTGGACAGGATTACACGGCCGAATTGCACTTATCCTTGATGGATGCGGCCAAGACACATAAGCAGGTGATCACCGTGAACGGCAAGAACCTGCGTATCACGGTTCCCGCCGGCGTAGCCAACGGGCAAACCATTAAGCTGAAAGGCCAAGGCGGGCCGGGCATGAATGGAGGACCTGCCGGTGATTTGTACATCACGTTCATTATTCCGGACGACAGCCGTTTCAAACGGGTGGGAGACGATCTGTACCTGACCGTCCCCTTGAACCTCTATACGGCGGTCTTGGGTGGCGAGCAGATTATCGATACCTTGGATAGCAAGGTGAAACTGAAAGTAAAACCGGGCACGCAAAACAATACGAAAGTCCGGTTGAAAGGTAAGGGATTCCCTGTTTACAAGAAGGAGGGGCAGTTTGGTGACTTGATTGTCACGTACTCGATCGAGGTGCCGACCAACTTGACGGAGAAACAGAAGGATTTGTTCCGGGAAATACAAAGTCTAAATTAAAAACAGGTGTATTATGCAAACAGATTTAGTTATTGTCAGTGAATACTGCCAGAAATGCCATATAGACCCTTCGTTCATCATTTTGCTGGAAGAGGGAGGTTTGATAGACATTAATATCACGGATGGAGAGAGGTATCTCTTCTCTTCCCAGCTCCGTGATCTGGAACAATACACACGTATGTATTACGACTTGTCTATTAACATCGAGGGAATCGAGGCCATTCATCATATGCTGGACCGGATGCGGAATTTGCAGGCGGAGATACAATCGTTGAGAAACCGTCTGCATTTATATGAACCATTCGGTTTTGATACGATCGAGAATTTCTAGTGTCAAATTGCTGCTTAACAAGGCTTCACTGCCCGATAGCGAAGGGTGTACGCAAACAAATTGAAAATATTTCTTGAAAATGTTTGGAAGTTTGGAATGTAATATATACCTTTGCACTCGCAATCAAGAAATGATAGCGACTATATCGCGGAGTGGAGCAGTGGTAGCTCGTTGGGCTCATAACCCAAAGGTCGTAAGTTCGAGTCTTGCCTCCGCAACTAAAAAGTCCTCAAGTCATTGACTTGAGGACTTTTTCTCTATTCAATCAAGCGATCGGGCGATGCGACCCCGATGGAAACGAATAATAAGCTATGCTTATTTCTTCCGTAAAGGCCCTTTGTTCTTCCAGAATCCCAATTTATAATAGATATAGGTGATTGTAAGCCCGATGCAAAGGCTGGCGCCGATGGCCCACCAGATACCGCTCCGTCCCCAGATAGAGCTAAACCAATAGGCGAGGGGAATGCGTATCAGCCAAAGACAAGTGATGCTTACTGCCATTGGGAACAGGGTATCGCCAGCTCCCCGTAATGCCCCGTTGAAGACGTTCAAGCCGCCGTGTACGATAAAGAATCCTCCCATGATCAATAAATATTCCTTGCCAATCCGGATCACCTCCGGGTCCTTGGTGAAAGCCAGCATCATCTTGTCCCCGAAGAAATAGATGGCCGTGAAGGTTGCTAGACCCAGCAATAGGTTGACAAGCATGGCGAATCGTACCCCGTCACGTACCCGGTCCAAGTGCCCAGCTCCGATGTTTTGCCCGCAGAAAGCAGCTAGCGCCCCAGAGAGGGTCAATACCGCTTGGATGATGATCGTGTCGATCTTTCCCGCTGCCCCGTAAGCGGTGAGCGTATCCGTGCCGAAACTGTTCACGATCCCCAGTAAGGCAATCAATCCTAGCGAGATGGCACATTGCTGTACGCTGGAGGGAAGCCCGATGCGGAGCCCTTCCTTGAACAGTCCCATATCGAACAATAAATCCTGTTTCTTGATAGAGAGCAGGGGATGGGTGTTGTTCACGTAGCCTAGGGCCACGCACATGCCGATCCCTTGGGCGATCACCGTAGCCCGTGCCGCCCCTTCGATCCCCCATTTGAAAACGACAATGAAGAGTAAATCCAAGGCTATATTCAAAATCGTGGTAAGCAGGATAAACAGCATGGGGCGCACGGACTCCCCGACACCCCGCAATATGGAGATAATGCTATTGAAAGTGACAAACAAGAACGTACCCCCTACATAAATCCTAAAATAAGCGACCGCCTGCGGGATCACGTCCTCCGGTGTGTTCGTCAGCCTGAACATCGGCTCGGCAAAAATAATTCCCGCTATGGACAGCAATACCCCTGCGACCAACATGAAGATAAAGAAAGAGGAGAAGGCCTTCTGCACCTTATCGAACTCCTTCGCCCCGAAAAACTGTGAGATCACCACCGACGTACCGCTCCCGATACCGATCACCAGCGAGATAATAAAGTAATAGATGAAGAAGGAAGCCGATACCGCCGCCAGCGACTCTTTCCCCAGAAACTGCCCGACGATGACGCTGTCGGTCACGTTATAGAGTTGTTGCAGCAGATTGCCGATCAGCAAAGGGAAAGCGAAACGCAGGATCACCTTCCATACCGCCCCACTCGTCAAATCCCTATTTCCTGTATTAATTCTCAATTCTCAATTCTCAATTTTCAATTCCCTATAGGTCTTTCAGCAGGATATTGTCGTTTGCCTTTATCATATCCTCACGTGTCTTCAGCAGGGCTTTCCATTCCTTGCTGAAAAGCTTGCTCGTGTCAATCTTAAAGTTCTCGGAGCCATACTCGTCCATGCGGGTCAGCAGGTAGCTGACCGTGATCTTATTGACATCGATCGCCGGCTGGTAGTATGCCACACGGTCGTCATTCCCGTAGTTCACCTCGATGATGATGTTCAACTCCGTGAGCAGGTATAAGATCTGTGTCGTTATGCGGATAGGGATGCGGTAAGCGTCGGATAGCTCGTCGGCCGTATAGGGTTTCTCGCCTTTCACGAACCGTTTGACGATCAGCGAGGCGATCAGCAAGGTCAAGAAATCCTTGTACCGGCGGCTGATACTTTTGCTGTCCCTCTCAAAGCTGAATTTCTTCACGTTCTGGGAGGCGTACGACAGCTCTGCGCCAAACAAGCAAATCAACCAAGAAAGCTGCAACCAAAGCAACAACAAAGGCAGTGCGGCAAAACTACCGTAAATAGCGTTGTACTTGCTCACCCAAATCTGCCCACTGATATAAATAAATTGGAACAACTGGAAGGCGCAACCAGCGATAAAGCCTGCCACCAACCCGTTCACGAACCTTACTTTCGTATTCGGCAGGGAGACGTACAGCCCCGTGAAAGCCAATGTCGTGATAATATAAGGCGCTATATGCAAGAACAGCTCTACGAGTGGCGTAAAAAACAAGTATTGCCCCAAGAACGAGTTCTGCAAGGTAGACATGAAGATGGACAAACCGCTGGATGCCGTCATCAGCACCGGCAGCACGAGGAATAAGGCCAGATAATCGGATATCTTCCGGTACCACGGACGGGATTTCTGGATCTGCCAGATGTCGTTGAACGTATCCTCCACGGACGAGATCAAGTTGATCACCGTATAAAACAATAAAATCAAACCGACCCCGATGATCACTCCCCCCTGCGCCTGCGCCAGATAGCTCTCCACGAACTCGAACGCCTTGTTCAGCTCCATCTCGTGCCCGGGGAAATAATCGAACAACTCCTGCCGTACCGTCCCTTGGAAACCGAAGCCCTTAGCTATACCTAATAATACGGCCAGCAAAGGTACGATAGATAACAAGGTACTGTAGGTAAGCGCCGACGCCTTGGTTTGCAGGTTCTCGCTCTGGAAACCCCGCACGGCGAGTATAACCGTCTTGATGATATTGATATAAATCTCCTTCAGCCCACTAACTTCATTCTCGGTAATCCGCCAAATGTCGTAGGTAACGAAACGGATGGTTCGTGCTAATAATGCGCTGATCCGTTCTCCAATAGGTTTCTTTTCTTCCCGTGGCTTGTTTTTGGGCATATCGGCACATGATTTAATTGGCAAATAAAAAAAGCAGTCTGCCTATAAGCCGGGTCCTGTACCTCTTTGGAAAGAGGCGCCTGCCATTTATCTTGTCTTACCGTCGCCGGTAAGCTTTAGCGGTCTACCCCCCGGCATCGGACGAGCCATCCTACATGCGCCGGTATACATGACCTTACAACCCATAAGACGTACGGCATCCCGTATCGCTACGGGACCCGGTGAGCTCTTACCTCACCTTTTCACCCTTACCGGACGAGTCCGGCGGTTATTCTCTGTTACGTTACTCTACCCTCACGGACAGCTTCCCGTTAAGAAGTATGGTGCTCTGTGTTGCCCGGACTTTCCTCACACCCGAAGGTGAGCGACAGACCAGCAGACTGCGATAGGACAAAGATAGGTATTTTAGTTGACAGTTGACGGTCGGCGGTTGACAATTATTTTGTAGACGCATAGGAGAGATAGGATAACATTTTCTTTTTCAGCCGTAAACATATTCTGTCTCCTAGGTGTTTTTTATACGAACAGAGATTCTAGATTGCCAGTAACCGACTGTCATTTATCGATTGCCGACTGTCAGTTATCGCGTGTCAACTGTCAATTCGTCTGCTGTTTAATTGTTAAAAAGGTACTTTGCAATACACAGTACTGTTAAGTGCGGTTAAGCCCCTGTGATGCCTCGTTAAAAGTGATAAAAAATACGATGGAAATGGAATATCCGCACAATTTTTGAGTTTTCTTTGCCGTAAAGAAACTGTTAAATTTAAGTGTTTAATTAAATAAGAAAAGTATGAAAAATATCTGGAAGAATGTGCTTGGTGTTGCTCTGATAGCAGCCATTAGTTCTGGTGCCGCGATCGGAACGAGTACTTACCTGATGAATAAGAATCAACGTCCGGCGGAGTTGGCCTCCGGAGTTGAGAATACCTTCAAGCAACCGTACCGATTGACGAATTATGGAACCGTGGCCGCCGAGAATATCGATTTCACTACGGCCGCCGAGAGCGCCATCCACGGGGTTGTCCATATCAAGGCCACGGCTAACGCGCAAGCCTCTAACGGGGACGGCGGTCAGCAGTATATGGACCCGTTCGAGTATTTCTTCGGCTTCGGTGGCCGTGGAGGGTTCCAACGTCCGCAACAGCAACCTCGTGTGGGCGCTGGCTCGGGTGTCATTATCTCTACGGATGGTTATATCATCACGAACAACCACGTGATCGACGGAGCCGACGAGCTGGAGGTTACCTTAAACGATAACCGGAAATTCCCGGCAAAGATTATAGGGGCTGATCCGACAACAGATATCGCCTTGATCAAGATTGAGGCAACCGACTTACCTACGATCCCCTTTGGTGATTCTGAGAAGTTGAAAGTAGGTGAGTGGGTGTTGGCGGTAGGTAACCCGTTTAACTTGACCTCTACCGTTACGGCAGGTATCGTGAGCGCTAAGAGCCGTGGTAACATCGGCGCCGGTGGCAAGGATCGTAGCAAGATCGAGTCGTTTATACAGACAGACGCCGCCGTGAACCCGGGTAACAGTGGTGGGGCGCTAGTGAACACGAAAGGCGAGTTAGTCGGTATCAATACCGCTATCTACTCCGAGACCGGTAACTTCGCCGGATACTCTTTCGCCGTGCCTATCAGCATCGCCGGTAAGGTGGCTAACGACTTGAAGCAATTTGGAACCGTGCAGCGTGCTGTATTAGGCGTATTGATACAAGACCCGCAATACGTGCCCGACGCTGAGAAAGAGAAAGTGAAAGTATTCGAGGGCGCTTACGTAGGTGGTTTCGCCGAGCGCAGCTCCGCTAAGGAAGCCGGAATCGAGAAGGGTGACGTGATTGTAGCTGTGAACGGCGTGAAGATCAAATCGTCTAGCGCTTTGCAAGAGCAGATCAGCAAATACCGTCCGGGCGACAAGGTAGAGTTGACGATCAACCGCAACGGTAGCACGAAGAAATTCACGGTAGAACTCCGTAATGCGCAAGGTAGCACCAAGGTCGTGAAGGGTGGCGACAGCGCAGAGGTTATGGGCGCAGCGTTCAAGGCTTTGAACGACGAGCAGAAACGTAAGTTAGGTGTAAGTTATGGTATCGAGGTCACCGGTCTGACCAGCGGCAAACTGAAAGACGCCGGTATAAAGAAAGGCTTCATTATCATGATTGTAAACAACCAGAAGATCTCTGCTCCGGAAGACTTGGAAAAGATTGTGGAAAGCATACTTCAAGGACGTACGGAAGATCAAGGCCTCTTCATTAAAGGCTTCTACCCGAACGGACGTACGAAGTACTATGCGATAGATCTTGCCGAATAAGATAAACAAGGACTGTAGTCTTATAGGTGTGAAAAGATTGTTAAAGGTTTTTAATTGGCTGGATGTGGGGTGCATCCAGCCAATTCTTTCAACAAAAATGGTTATCTTTGCACCCCGTATTCTCAATTAAACAAATTGAATGAGACAATTAAAGATCACAAAGTCCATTACCAACCGCGAAAGCGCTTCGCTGGATAAATATCTTCAAGAGATTGGTCGAGAAGATCTTATCACGGTAGAAGAGGAAGTGGAATTGGCACAGGCTATCAAAAGAGGAGACCGTAGGGCGTTAGAGAAATTGACCCGTGCGAATCTCCGTTTCGTCGTTTCTGTGGCTAAGCAATATCAGAACCAAGGTTTGAGTTTGCCCGACCTTATTAATGAGGGTAACTTAGGCTTGATCAAGGCTGCTGAGAAATTCGATGAGACGAGAGGTTTCAAGTTTATTTCCTATGCTGTATGGTGGATTCGCCAATCTATTCTGCAAGCTTTGGCAGAGCAGTCAAGAATCGTGCGTCTTCCGTTGAACCAAGTAGGCTCGCTGAACAAGATCAGCAAGGCCTTCTCCAAGTTCGAGCAGGAAAACGAGCGCAGACCGTCTCCAGAGGAACTTGCTGATGAGTTGGATATCCCGGTGGATAAGATTTCCGATACCTTGAAGGTGTCCGGACGTCATATTTCCGTGGATGCCCCGTTCGTGGAAGGCGAAGACAACAGCCTTTTGGATGTGCTTGTGAACGATGACGCTCCTATTGCGGACCGGTCGTTAATGAACGAGTCATTGGCTAAGGAAATTGATAGAGCGCTTGCTACACTGACCGAAAGAGAATGTGAGATAATCAAGATGTTTTTCGGTATTGGCTGTCAGGAAATGACATTGGAAGAGATTGGCGACAAATTTGGCCTCACTAGAGAGCGTGTCCGCCAGATCAAGGAAAAAGCAATCAGAAGATTAAGACAAGGAACTCGTAGCAAGCTTCTAAAATCGTATTTAGGCTAATTTAAGGAATTATTGAGTTGGCGAAGGCTCCGGTCCGAAAAGGATTGGGAGCCTTTATTTTTTTTCTTAACTTTGCCACTGGAATATAATACCATAAAAACTATATAAATGACTACAAGACGTAATTTCCTGAAAACAGGATCTATTTCCTTGGCCGGCCTGTTGGTTGGCGAGAAGGTATACTCCGCCGTGAGTACGCCCGACAATAAAAAGAGTTTTAGCACGATCGCCTCTAAGGTGACCGGCGATTACGCCAGCAAGCGCCCGGCTCCCGAGGCCCGTAAGTTTACCTCCAAGGCGGTAGAGGAGCAACTGAAGGCTTCCAAGGCCCGTATCAAGGACCCGAAGCTGGCTTGGATGTTCGAGAACTGCTACCCGAATACCTTGGACACGACCTGTGAGTTCAAGATGGTAGACGGCAAGCCGGATACGTTCGTGATCACCGGAGATATTCACGCCATGTGGTTGCGTGACTCCTCGGCGCAGGTTTACCCCTTCGTCACCTTGGCGAAGAAGGATAAGGACTTGCGGCAAATGCTGGTCGGAGCTATCAATCGCCAGACCGCCTGCATCCTGATCGATCCCTACGCTAACGGCTTCAACGAAGGCCCTACCGGGAGCGAGTGGGAGAGCGACCGCACGGAGATGAAGAAAGAGCTTCACGAGCGTAAATGGGAGATCGACTCGCTTTGCTACCCGATCCGCTTGGCGTATCATTATTGGAAAGAGATTGGCGATACCTCCGTATTCGACAGCAAATGGGAGCAGGCAATGGAGGCCGTTTACCGTACCTTCCGTGAGCAACAGCGCAAGGATAGCCTCGGGCCGTACCGTTTCTCCCGTGTGACGGACCGCCAAGGTGATACCCTCTTGAACGATGGTTGGGGTAGCCCGGTGAACCCGGTGGGCCTAATCGTCTCTTCTTTCCGTCCTTCCGACGACGCTACGCTGTTCGGCTTCTTGGTACCATCGAACTTGTTCGCTATCACCTCGCTTCGCCAGGTGGCTGAGATTCTTCGTGTCGTAAGAAATAACACGGACTTGGCCGGCCGTTGCGAGGCGTTGGCGGGTGAGGTAGAGGAGGCCGTGAAGAAATACGCTATCGTGGAGCATCCGGAATTCGGTAAGGTATACGCCTTCGAGGTGGATGGTTACGGCAGCCGTGTTTTCATGGACGACGCTAACGTACCGAGCTTGCTGGCTTTGCCGTTCTTGGGTTGTGTGGACGTGAACGACCCGGTTTACCAGAATACCCGTCGCTTGGTGCTGAGCCCTTCCAACCCTTACTTCTTCAAGGGAAAGGCCGGCGAGGGCATCGGCGGTCCGCATATCGGTTTCAACTATATCTGGCCGATGAGCTTGATCATGCGTGCTACGACTTCCAACGACGAGAAGGAGATCCGGTATTGCATAGAGACGCTTCGTGATACGGACGGAGGCACGGGCTTCATGCACGAGTCTTTCCATAAGGACAATCCTTCCGATTACACCCGCTCGTGGTTCGCTTGGACGAATACTCTGTTTGGCGAGTTGATCGTGAAGCTGCAATCCGAAGGCAAGCTGAAAGACCTCCTCGGCTAATATCACCAAGGTTAATATCACCAATTGTAGAGACGGGACATGCCCCGTCTCTACAAGTCTGTAGCTGAGTGTATTTAGGCAAAATCAATCAAAACAACATAAATCTAAGCGGAATACATGAAAACAAATCAACTATTCATTCTGACAGCTCTGGCGGCGATAGCCTCCACCTCCTGTAGCCAAAAAGAGAATACGTCCGGGCAGCCCGCCAAGCCCATGAATATCCTTTACATCATGACGGACGATCACTCCTTCCAAACCATCAGCGCCTACGACAAGCGATACATCCAAACCCCCAACATCGACCGCATCGCAAACGAGGGCGTACGTTTCACCAATAGCTTCGTAGCCAACTCCATCAGTGGCCCCAGCCGTGCCTGCATGCTGACCGGCAAGCACAGCCACAAGAACGGCTTCATCGATAACGCCCATACCTTCGACGGCTCGCAGCAGACCTTCCCGAAGCTATTGCGTAAAGCTGGCTACCAAACCGCCATGATCGGCAAATGGCACCTCACCTCCGATCCCACCGGTTTCGATTACTGGAACATCCTCGTAGGCCAAGGCGATTACTATAACCCCATCTTCATCGATAACGGCGAGAAGCGTCAGATCGAAGGGTACGCCACGAACATCACGACCGATCTGGCTCTTGATTGGCTGGACAATAAACGAGACAAGAGCAAGCCTTTCTGCCTCCTGCTGCACCATAAGGCCCCGCACCGTACTTGGATGCCCGATACCTGCGACCTGCGTCTTTACGATGATGTGACCTTCCCGCTGCCCGAGAACTTCTACGACGATTACGCCGGCCGCATCGCCGCCTCGGAGCAGGAGATGAGCATCATCAAGGATATGGATATCGTATACGACTTGAAAATGGCCGATAAGGAGAACGAGATCCATTCCTCCAACGCCGATCTGGAGAAGTACGGCCGTGAGCTTTATAACCGCATGAATCCGGACCAGAAAGCCGCTTGGGACGCCTATTACGATCCGATCATCCAAGACTTCAAGGCGAAGAAACGCACGGGTAAGGAGCTGGCTGAGTGGAAATACCAGCGTTATATGCACGATTACCTTCGGGTGATCCATTCCGTGGATCGGAACATCGGTATCGTGCTCGATTATCTGGAGAAGAACGATTTGCTGGATAACACGTTGATCGTCTACACCTCCGACCAAGGATTCTACATGGGCGAGCATGGCTGGTTCGACAAGCGCTTCATGTATGAGGAATCCTTCCGCACCCCGTTGCTGATGCGTCTGCCGGGTGGCAAGAAGGGTGATATCCCGCAGCTCGTGCAGAATATTGATTACGCCCCCACTTTTTTGGAACTGGCCGGAGCCCCCATCCCAGCCGACATCCAAGGCGAGTCCTTGCTTCCCTTGCTGAAAGGCGAGCGGCCGGAGAACTGGCGTAACTCCCTTTACTATCATTACTACGAGTATCCCGCCGAGCATTCCGTGAAGCGTCATTACGGCGTACGTGACGATCGTTATAAATTGATCCATTTCTACAACGACATCGACGTATGGGAGCTTTACGACCTCCAAGAAGATCCCCACGAGATGAATAACCTTTACGGTAAGCCCAGTTACGAGGCAGTGATGAAACGCATGCGAGACGAGCTTTATAAGCTGCAAAAACAATATGATGATCCTGTGGGAATACGCTTCAATGTGTCGGACTGATGAGAGCGGACATTCGTGTTCTGTTATCAGATTTTTTAATTAGTTGTGGATTAAGGTGCATAAAGGACTTGGAACTTGGGGGATGAGAAGTTGAGTCTTTGCGCTTGATGACTTAGCTCTTTGCGTTCTTTGATTTAAGTCATTGGCTTGAAGGAATTAAGTCTATCGTATGGCTCTTCTTTGCTTATGCGTGTATCGAATTAAAAAATGACTATAGGCAGGTTTCAAGTTTCAAGGTTTCATGAAACCTTTTTCTTCACACACACGATACGTACATTATATAGGTTTCAAATAAATCCCTTTATGTTTGTTATGCGGGATGGATAGCCTCGAAGAACTTGCGTAGCCACGACATGATGTTTTTACCCGAGGCGGACGGAGCGATCATGAGGAACTGTATTATATGTACTTGTGCGTGTGTGAGGAAAAGGGGTTCGTGAAACCTTGAAACTTGAAACCTATTTCCATGCCCATCCAGATATTGTCAACATCAGTACAGATAAATATATGTGCCTTTATCGTGTGCGTACATTAAACGTAAGGATTGTTGAGCCATGAGAAAAAACTTGAAAAATAATGCCGAAAATGTTTGTAGGTTATGTTTTATAGCGTTACTTTTGCACCCGCATTCGAGAGAGAACGGCGATACCGAAATAATGAAACAAATTTTTCTTGAAAAAAAGTTCTGAAATAATTTGGAAGTTTAAAAGAAAAACACTTATCTTTGCATCCACGTTCGCAAAACGAAAGCGACAAAAGAGTTCTTTGAGAGATTTACATAATTCAACAAGTAGTACAAGTATTAGGAAAATTAATTTTCCGGATTGATACCGTCAAAGAAGTATGACTTTGGACTACAATAACGGATTCCGGAGCGAGGATAATAAAACAATTTAAACAACGAAGAGTTTGATCCTGGCTCAGGATGAACGCTAGCGACAGGCTTAACACATGCAAGTCGAGGGGCAGCACAGGTAGCAATACCGGGTGGCGACCGGCGCACGGGTGAGTAACGCGTATGCAACTTGCCTATCAGAGGGGGATAACCCGGCGAAAGTCGGACTAATACCGCATGAAGCAGGGGCCCCGCATGGGGATATTTGCTAAAGATTCATCGCTGATAGATAGGCATGCGTTCCATTAGGCAGTTGGCGGGGTAACGGCCCACCAAACCGACGATGGATAGGGGTTCTGAGAGGAAGGTCCCCCACATTGGTACTGAGACACGGACCAAACTCCTACGGGAGGCAGCAGTGAGG